>ERZ809201.876-NODE-876-length-12207-cov-3.465767_pt1 | contig 12207 bp, 12 predicted proteins | sample MGYA00520516_ERZ809201 | MGnify/ENA primary metagenome ERZ809201 (study PRJEB31570, sample SAMEA3213006) | Homo sapiens | biome: human-gut; feature: human gut; material: fecal | place: Sweden | collected 2011 ... | reverse complement strand
TAATAAGGATGGAACCGCCGTTCTTTTCCACCTCGTCCATCATATTGAGAGCCAGCACCATGGGCACATCCAGCTCCATAAGCTGCATGGTGAGGTACAGGTTGCGTTCCAGGTTGGTGGCATCCACAATGTTGATAATAGCACTAGGCTTCTCTTCCAGAATGAATTTACGGGAAACGATTTCCTCACTGGTATAGGGAGACAGGGAATAAATTCCCGGAAGATCCACCACTTCACAGTCCGGATGGCCTTTGATAAAACCGCTCTTCCGGTCTACAGTAACGCCGGGGAAATTGCCCACATGCTGGTTGGACCCGGTGAGCTGGTTGAAAAGAGTGGTTTTTCCGCAGTTCTGGTTTCCTGCCAGCGCAAAAACGAGCTTCCCCTCCACTGGCTTTGCATCATGGTACGGTGAAAGCTCGTGCACCCGTCCCGGTTCTCCCAGACCCGGGTGCTGAATCAGCGTGGGCTGCTTCATTTCCTTCTTTGTCATATCCCGGTCCCGCAGATGATCTACCTGAATTTTCTTTGCATCTTCCACGCGAAGGGTGAGTTCATAACCCTGGACCATGAGCTCCATGGGGTCCCCCAGAGGAGCGAACTTGATAAACGTCACCTCTGCCCCGGGAATGAGGCCCATATCAAGAAAGTGCTGGCGCAGAGGTCCCTCTCCGCCAACCACTGTCACATCTGCCGTTTTCCCCTGAGGCAGTTCATCCAATGTCATTTCTATCTCTCCCTTGAATTTCAAAACATTGTTCTTTTTTATGTCTATGTTACCACGATTGAGCCTGCAGTTCAAAGAAAACAGCAGCCCTTTTACGCCCTGTATACCGACTTTTTCATGTTTGTCAGAGCATGGAAAAAGGAGTGCCTCTTTAGATGTAGAGACACCCCCTGTCACTCTGTCATGTATGTTTCATCTCATGGCTGCACGAAAGTTCCTTTTCCCATGCTTTTAGCCATTGCATAGGCTTTTTCAAAGCAGGGCACCGAAAGCCCCGCTTTCTTTCCAAGGTCCACCATCCTTCCCAGAATCATTTCTGTTTCCGTATCTTCTACTTTCTTTCCATCCTGCAGGTCCCGATACAGGGAGGTAACGGTGTCGTCAGGAAGGGAATCGAAGAGACGAAGATAGTCTTCCTTATAGGCCGGAGGAATGATGACACCCTGCACTTTTGCCATGGAAATCACTTCTCCCACTGTTTCTGCCACCACCTGTCTATAGTTTTTCTGGCGTCGCACTTTTCCTGCAGGACCGTCAAAAAGGCAGAAAAGGGCACTGTTTGCTGCCATGAGGGCATATTTTTTCCAGCTGTCCAGCCGGATATGGTCAGTCACTTTGGCCGGAATGCCAGATTTCCGCAAAAGGCCTGCCAGTTCGTGGAGAAGGGGCAGGTCCCTGCCGTCTTTCATGCCCATCACCACCTGACCGCTGCCTGCCGTCTGCACCACATGACCCGGCTTTTCCAGATGACTGAAGACACGGATGGTGCCATCGGCTATGAAGCAGGGCGGAAGAAGAGGCTCCATGAGGTCCGACACAAGGACGCCGTTCAGAAGAGGCACCACCACCGTGTGGGTTGCCACCATGGGCGCCATGTCATGGCAGGCCTCTGCCAGTCCGTTTCCCTTGCAGGCCAGAAGAATGACATCCATCTTCCCCAGGGCCTTTCCATCCTGTCCCATGCCTTTGGGATGCACAGTGAAATCGCCCAGAAGCTCTGATGTCACATGAAGTCCTTCTTTTTCTATGGCTTCCCGGTTCTTTCCCCGAACGTAGAAATACACATCACTCCCTGTCCCTGCCAGGGCGCCGCCTGCAAAACCTCCGATACCGCCTATGCCGAAAATCAGAATCCTCATGATGCCCTCCTGTCAAAAGAAATTCCGAACCACGTCACTGGCCAGATTCAAGCCTCCCCGTCCTGCATCGCTGCCGGAGGCGGTCATGGTCACCATGTATCGGGAATCACCGTAATATCTTAAAATATAGTGCTTGCTGTGCTTTTCGTTTCCTTCAATGCCAAGAACCGCCAGCTTTCGTTTCGTATTATCATCCAGTCCGCGGTACCCTTTCAGCGCCACCTTCACCGCTTCCGAGCGCCGTTTCGGTTCACCGCTCACCGGATTGGCCTTGATGAGGTCATCTAAAATATCGGCCCGCCGGGTGCCGTCTTTCATGTCCTTCCTCACCGATTTCAAAATATCCATGAGGATTTCGTGCCGTTCACCGGGATAAAGATCCTTTTCCTTTCCTGACGCCAGAAGCTCTGAATCGGTGGGCGTGCCGGCTCTCCGGGCGCCCTCCAGTCTTCCTTTCAGTATGCGGTTCTCGCTCAAAAGCCGGGAAACTTCTTCTTCCATGTCTTCCAGCTGCCGTACATAGGCCATCACCACTTCTTCACTGCTTTTCATGACCTTCTCCCCTTCCATGAAATCAACGGTTATGCCCTGGTATCCGAAACTGCTTTCAGTCCGGAATCTCCGGATGCTCATACAGCTCATTCAGGTCCTTTTCCAAATGGGCCTTGATGGTCCCTTCCAGGTCCTGTATGGTTTTGGCATCATACTGATGAATAATGCCAGGAATGCCTTTGGCCCTGAGTTCGCCGTAATATTCATCTCTGTATACATTGTAGAAAAAGAGGATGCCTGTTTCCTTTTCCCTGCATTCATAGGACGCGATAATATAGGAGCCATTGAGCCCCAGGAGAGGACGGGACGGTTCGATAATCCTTTCATAGTGGCCGATGACGGGCGGGAAGAACTGACTGTAATCCCACACCATGAACCCCTTTCCCCGCACCAGCACCGATACATTTTCCCTATGCACCAGTTCCCTGGCAATATACCGGGGTGTCAGGAGCTTCATATTTCTTTTAAATTCTTCAAAATCCCCTGTAATGAGCTCGATTTCCGTCAGGGTCATCATACGCAGATCCGATTTCACCATGTAATCCATGGTTTCCTCATCAAAAAGGGCCCTCACCTGCCAGCCGTTTTTTTCATTTTCCCAGCAGAAGGCAAAATAAATGCGCCCTTCCTGCCGGTCCAGCCGCTTCAGCTTATACCCTTCTATATCCGAAGGCAGCTCCTTTTCTATGTCCCAGTCCAGGAATTTCTGACGTCTTTCCGCCCTTTCCTGTTCCAGCTTGTCTTCTTTTCCCATCCTATGTTCCTTTCTTTTCCGCTTCCAGCCGGTCCCTTGCAGAAACCACGGATTTCACAAATTCCCTGGTTTCCGGGAAGGGAATCTTGTCCATGTCGGAAAATCCTTCCGGCCAGTGATTCTTCTCAATCCACTCATCCACATTGCCCCGGCCTGCATTATAGGCTGCCAGCGCAAAGACTTCATTGTTATGGTACTGTTTCAACAGATAATTCAGGTACCAGGCGCCCAGGGGGATATTCTGCTCCGGGCTGGCCAGGTTGTCTGAAGGCAGACCGCTCTGCTCGGAAATCCAGTGGGCCGTTTCCGGCATGAGCTGCATCATGCCCACGGCGCCTACATGGGATACCGCCTTTTCATTGAATTTGCTTTCCGTCCGTATCACTGCTTCCAGAAGGCTTGCGGAAATATGCTCCTCATCGGCGCACTGCACGATAATATGGGACACCTGCTCGCTGGGCTTCATATTATCGGTAAGAAGAAGGGTAAGCACGCAAAGAAGCGCAGTCAAAAGAGTAAACACCATGGCGCCGGTGTTTCCCTGGTGTCTCTGTACCTCTTTTTTTCTGCGTTTCAATGCGACTCTCATACTTCTTCCATTCCTTTGGGAAATTGAAATCCCGGTACATGCTTCAGTGCTTCCCGCACCTGCCGCCGGGTATCTTCCACCGAGCGGCTGTTGTCGATAATCACGTCTGCGTAATTCATTTTATTCGTGGTAGGCATCTGCTTTCTGATGCGCTCCATCACCTGCTCCCTGGTGAAGCCGTCCCGGGAAATGACCCGGGCAATCTGCACCTCCAGAGGCACTTCCACCAGCCATACCTCTTCCACCCTGAGCTGCCAGCTGATTTCCAGAAGGAGCGGCATGTCCAGCACCACCACAGGAAATCCTTCTTCCTGGGCCCGGATGAGCTCTTCCCTGGTGCGGTACCAGATATAGGGATGAATGATGCCGTTCAGCTTCTGCCGCTTTTCTTCATCGTTAAAAACAATTTCCCCCACCTTCAGCCGGTCCAGCGACCCGTCGGGAAGGAAAATATGGGGACCGAAGACTTCCCTCAGCCGGTTCATGGCCAGACTTCCGGGAATTACTGCCTCCCGGGCCAGCTTATCCCCGTCAATCACAGGAATGCCTAATTCATGCATATAGGAGGACACCGTGCTCTTGCCGCTGCCGACGCCTCCTGTTAATCCGATACGATACATAATACTTCCTTTTTATAAAATGTCTGCTAGTGGACTAGTGGGCTAGTGGACTAGTCCACTAGCTCACTATTTCGTCTCCGCCCAGTTCTTTCCTTCATTCACATCAGCCACCAGAGGAACCTTCAGCTTCACCACAGACTCCATGGTTTCCTTCAGAAGGGCTGCGATTTCTTTCTTTTCCTCCTTCACCACTTCTGCCACCAGTTCATCGTGTACCTGAAGAAGCACCCGGCTCTTATAGCCGCCTGCCTTCATCTTCCTGTACACTTCAATCATGGCCATTTTCATGATGTCCGACGCCGTACCCTGGATAGGGGTGTTCATGGCTGTCCGCTCGGCGAAGGAGCGGCGGTTGAAGTTTTTGCTGTTAATATCCGGCAGTTCCCGATACCTTCCAAAGAGGGTGACGGCGCGCCCCGTTTCCTTTGCTTTTTCCACCATGGAATGCATGAAATCATGAATACTGGGGTAGCGCTTGAAGTAGGCCTCGATATAGCTGGCCGCCTGTTTTCTTGGAATACCCAGCTGCCTGGCCAGGCCGAAATCGCTGATGCCGTAGATGATGCCGAAGTTAACGGCTTTGGCATGAGAGCGCTGTTCCGGTGTTACGTCTTCAAACGGAATGCCCAGCACCTCTGCCGCCGTTCTTCTATGGATATCTTCCCTGTTCAGGAAGGCTTTGATCAGACTTTCGTCGCCTGACATATGGGCCAGCACCCGAAGTTCCACCTGGGAATAATCGGAGGAAATAAAGCAGTCATAGCCTTTTCCCGGCACAAAGAGGGAGCGGATTTTCTTTCCTTCCTCCGTGCGTACCGGAATGTTCTGCAGGTTCGGATCCGAGCTGGAAAGCCGGCCTGTGGCAGTAACGGTCTGGTTGAAGGAAGTGTGAATGCGTCCTGTTTCCGGACGAATCAGCTGCGGCAGGACCTCCAGATAGGTGGAAACCAGTTTGGCCAGACTGCGGTAGCGAAGGATATTCTTCACCATAGGATAGGACAGAGCCAGCTCCTCCAGCACATCGGCGGCGGTGGAATAGCCGGTTTTCGTCTTTTTCCCTGCAGGCATACCCATTTTTTCAAAAAGGATATGGCCCAGCTGCTTCGGAGAATTGAGATTGAAGGATTCCCCGGCTTCAGTGAAGATATCCTTCATGAGAAGCCGTTCTTCCTTCTCCATTTCTTCTTTGACAGCCTTCCATTTTTCCTGGTCTGTGGCAATGCCTGCTTTCTCCATGGCTGCCAGTACCGGCACCAGCGGCTGCTCCACCTTTCGAAACAGGGACAGCACCCCGTTTTCTTCCAGCTTCTTCTTTGCATCTTCATAGAGGGAAGCCAGGAAAAGGGTAATGCAGCAGCCCTTCTCCTTCATATCATCCAAATCATCGGGATAAATCACCGGCTTTTCGAAAAGGCCGGCCATATAGGACAAGGGATAGGTCACCCTGGTGGGATCCAGAAGGTATGCTGCCAGGGACATGTCAAAGAAAGGAAGGTCTTCTGCAGGAAAATCCGACTCAAGAAGGGATTTGCTGTCTTCCACCACCACAGCCTCTGCCTCTTTCAGCGCCTCGGCAGCAGGGCCGAAATGGTCTGCCTCCACCAGCCAGGCATGGCCGTCAGCAGCAGCCACCACCTCTTCCGCCTTGAAGAAAGGCGCCTTGCCGGACAGATGGGCCCAGAGAGCAGCTGTCTTTCCTTTAAAGGAAACAGCGGGATTCCAGATTTCCACAGGCGGAAGGATTTCTTCACTCTCTTCCTTCTTCACCTGGGATAATTCCTGGAAACGGGGAAGTGCAGCGAACTCCTTCAAAAGGTTAATTCCCAGTTTCCCAAAAAGCTCCTTCATTTCTGCCACATGGACAGGCTGCTTCATATCCTCCAGCGAAGCATCCATAGGTACATCCCGTTTGATGGTGGCCAGTTTGTAGGATAAGTAGGCCATATCCTTGTGGGCAGTGAGTTTCTTTCCCCGGGCTCCCTTGATTTCATCCACATGGGCATAGAGATTATCCAGATCCTTGTACTCCGTCAGAAGCCCCAGGGCCGTCTTCTCTCCGATGCCGGGGACTCCGGGAATATTATCCGCCGTATCCCCCATGAGGGCTTTCATGTCAATGACCTGGGAGGGGGTAATGTGGTACTTTTCATAAACTGCCTCCGGCGTCATGACAGCCATATGGGTGATTCCCTTCTGGGTCAGAAGCACCGTGGTGCGGCTGCTGGAAAGCTGCAGGGCATCCCTGTCGCCGGTCACGATATCTACCGGCAGCTCCTTCTCATAGCGGGCAGATAAGGTGCCCAGGATATCATCGCCTTCATAGCCGGGAATGCTGTATACCGCTACCCCCAGCACGGAAAGCACATCCAGAATCAGGTCAAACTGGGGAATGAGCTCCGGCGGCGCCGGCTTTCTGGTAGCCTTGTAATCGGCAAATATATCGGTACGGAACGTATGGCGGTCCTTATCAAAGGTGACGGCCATGTACTCCGGGTCCAGATCCCGGTAGAGGCCCAAAAGCATGCGCAGGAACCCGTATATGGCATTGGTAGGCGTCCCGTCCGGCGATGTCATGGTCGGCGGCAGGGCAAAAAAGGCGCGGTATAAAAGACTGCTGCCATCAATAATAACCAGTTTCTTTTTCATTGTTCCTCCTTCTGCCGGAGCAGAAATCAGCAGGATTTTCCCGTCATGGGGAAATCGGAATTTCGCATAAAGTTACTTTTTATTATACCATACCCCATAGGAGGGTTCAGAAGAGAGAGATTTGAGATTTGAAATTTTGAATTTCAGACCTGTCCGCAAAGCACTGCCCCCTTTATATTCTTTTTTAGCAAAGAGAAAAGGGACAGATTTCTCTGTCCCTTTTCCCGGATCGTGTTACAACCTGAACGGCTGTTATATTGGTCACTGTTTCTTCTTGCCGCCCAGATATGCCGCCATGACATCCGGGTTGCTGGCAACTTCCTGCGCCGGGCCTTCCATGACGATTTTGCCTGTTTCCATAACGTAGGCATAATCGGCAATCTGGAGAGCTTTACGCGCATTCTGTTCTACAAGAAGAACAGTAGTACCCATTTTGTTAATGTCTTTGATAACATCAAAGATCTGCTGAACCACCAGCGGAGCCAGGCCCATGGACGGTTCGTCCAGAAGCATGACTTCCGGCTTGGCCATAACGGCGGCCAATGGCCAGCATCTGCTGCTCGCCGCCGGAGAGGGTGCCGGCGAACTGGCCCTGTCTTTCAAAGAGGCGGGGGAACCGTTCAAAAACCTTGGACAGGTCTTCCTTGATTCCTTCAGCGTCATTTCTCTGGTAAGCACCCATTTCCAGGTTTTCACGGACCGTCATATTCTGAAGAATCTGACGTCCTTCCGGAACGAGGACTACCCCTTTTCTTACAATATTGTGGGTCTTCATGCCTGCGATGGATTCTCCTTTGAAAAGAACATCACCGGCAATGGGTTTCATGATACCCATAATGGTTTTCATGGTGGTAGACTTACCAGCACCGTTGGCGCCGATAAGGGTTACGATCTTCCCTTCCGGTACGGAGAGGTTGATGCCTTTTAACGCTTTAATGTTGCCATAGGCAGCTTCTACATTTTTCAGTTCAAGAAGCATCATTCATCCTCCTTTCCGAGGTAAGCTTCAATAACCTTGGGGTTGTTCTGTACTTCTTCCGGTACCCCTTCAGCCAGTTTCTTACCGAAGTTGACTACCATGACATGGTCGCAGAGGCTCATGACAAGGTGCATGTCGTGTTCAATGAGGATAATGGTGGTGCCGAATTTTTCGCGGATATTGTGAATCAGTTCAGTGAGCGCTGCAGTTTCGCTGTCGTTCATGCCGGCTGCCGGTTCATCCAGAAGGATGAGTTTTGGCTGGGTGGCCAGGGCTCTGGCGATTTCCAGTTTTCTCTGTTTGCCGTAAGGAAGTTCAGTGGCCAGACGGTCCGCATCTGCCTCAAGGCCTACAAACCGCAGGAGTTCCAGCGCCTGCTGGCGGGCTTCCTTTTCTTCCTTCTTCTGGGAAGAGGGGTGGAGGAAGCTGGCCAGAAGGCCGGATTTCAGCCGATCATGATGACCGACCAGAATGTTTTCCAGTACAGTCATGCCGGAAAAAAGGCGGATGTTCTGAAAAGTACGGGAAATCCCCATGTTGATGATCTGGTAAGGTTTCTTCCCTTCGATGGACTGACCGTCGAAGAGGATATCCCCTTCCGTCACCTGGTATACACCGGTGATCAGGTTGAAAATGGTGGTCTTGCCGGCGCCGTTCGGTCCGATGACGCCGAAGATTTCTCCTTTTTCTACGGAGAAGGACATATTGGAAACAGCGGTAAGGCCGCCGAACTGTTTCACTACGTTTTTCATTTCAAGAAGCATTACTGGTTTCCTCCTTCTGCAGAGGCTTTCTGCTTTTTGCTGAATTTGCGGGAAATCCATTTCACCGCATCATAGGACAGGATGCCGTCAGGACGGAAGGCCATGAGGGCTACCAGCATGAGGCCGTAGATGATATCTCTGTATTCTGCCATGGCACGGAGAGATTCCGGAACGATGGTAAGCACAGTGGCGCCCAGGACGGAGCCCCAGAGTACGTTACTGCCGCCGAATACGGTGTAAACCAGGATATCAACCACCTTGTTCCAGGAGAAGTCGGTGGGGCTGATGAAGAAGGTGGCATGGGCATAGAGGGCACCGGCTACACCGGCAAAGAAAGCACTGAAGAGGAAGGCCATCATCTTGTATTCCACCACATTGATGCCGGTGAGGGATGCAGCGTATTCATCTGCCTTTACCGCAGCCCAGGCACGGCCGATGCGGGAATGTTCCAGGCGATACCAGAAGGTTACTACTGCCACTACGATAATGAGGAGGACAATGTTCATCAGAAGCTGGCCGCCGGTCTGGGAATCAATTTCCAGAGCATCCAGAAGGCCCATGTCGCTGGCATAGTCAGAGAGAACGCTGGCCATGGAAGGAATGCCGGAGAAACCCAAAGCACCGTGGGTGATGTCAAGGTTCAGGGCAATCACTCGAACCACTTCGCCAAAGCCCATGGTGGCAATGGCCAGGTACAGGCCGCGAAGGCGAATGGTCGGAAGGCCGATAATCAATGCAATCAAAGTGGCGAAAAGACCGCCTAATACAATGCCCACAGGCATAGGTACGCCATACTGGGTGGTAACAATGGCGGAAGTGTAAGCCCCCAGGCTCATAAAGCCTGCATTGCCCAGGGAAAGGATACCGGTGCACACGGTCATGTAAACTGTGAGCGCCAGGATAATGTTAATGCATACAAAGGTGAATACCTGCAGGAAGTAGCCATTTAAAATTTCATCCATTACGGTCTGCCTCCTTTGCCTGCCTTGGAGAACAAGCCTTCAGGGCGAATGAAGAGAATCAGAATAATAATGCCGAATGCCACAGCATCACGATAGGTGGAAGAGCCATAAGCTACGGCAAAGACTTCAGCAATGCCGAGGATAAAGCCGCCGGCCATAGCACCTTCTACATTGCCCAGGCCGCCCATGATGAGGACTGCCAGACCTTTAAGACCCATGGAAGTACCCATGGTTGGTTCGATGGCGTTGAAGGAAAGTCCGATGAGGACGCCGGCTGCAGCACCTAAGGCAGAAGCCAGCATGACGGTAAAGGTAATGATGCGGCTGGTATTGATTCCCAGAAGACCGGCGGTCTCCGCATTTTCAGAAGTAGCTCTCACAGCTTTGCCGATTTTTGTCTTGTTCAGCATCACCGTAAGGAGAGCCATGAGAACCACAGCGGTACCCAAGGAAATAATCTGGATGCCGGAAATCTTAAATACGCCGAAGTCCATCAGACCGTTCCCGAAAGCAGCCGGGAAAGAACGGGTCTGCGGGCCCCATACCATAAGTGCCACACTTTCCAGGAATGTGGACACACCGATAGTACTGATTAATGGAGCCAGATGAGTCACTTTGCGGCGGCGGAGCGGACGGAGTGCAAAGATTTCCAGTCCATACCCTAATACGGCGCCGCCAATCATGGCACCAATGAGTGCCGGGAAAATGCCCAGTCCCGCTTCCGTTACGAGAAGCAGGCCGATGTAAGCGCCGATCATAAAGATGCCGCCATGTGCCATGTTGACGATGTTCAATACGCCGAATACCAGCGTATAGCCGATGGCAATGACCGCATAGGCGCTTCCCAGCGTTAAACCGTTGACAAGCTGTTGAAAAAACACGATCTTCAATCCCCTTTCCAAAATAAGAAGGCCAGGCCTTCATTTCTATGAAAGAACGAATGGATTAAAAAAACGCCCCTGCTGCAATCTGGCGTCATTGCAGCAGGGGCGAATTGGAATCCGCGGTACCACCCTGTATTTATCACTCATGAAGCAAGAGGTTTATGAAAAGAGGTCCTACAAAAAACGCCCCTATTTCCTTTCGGAAATAGGGGCGACATGCGCGGTACCACCCTACATTATACTCTGTGCTTATATCCGTAACGTGGACAGACGCCTCGGTTTACTACGTTCAACCAAGGGGCTCACAGGTGATAGTCAATACTGGAATGCACCGGCTTGCACCATCCGCCGGCTCTCTGTGCCATGGACCAATATATTCCTTGTCCCGATCATTGCTTGTCATACCTGTAACGCAGGCAGCGTCGAAAATTACTTGGTTCACTTCCGAAACTCCCGGGTGAGCTTGTATCCTGCTTCGTACTGACTTGCACCAGCCGTCAGCTCTCTGAAACCTTCTGCACGATACTTATCCCGATCCTTGCCATTCGTTCTTTCGTGTTATGGTTGATATTATACTGCCTTGCTGAAAAAAGTCAATAGGATTTTTGAAATAAATTTGTAAAGTTTTGTCGCCATGAACGGCCTGGAATGGCGCCGGCAGCATCCATTCATTTCTCCCCTATCTCCTTTCTGCCATTTATGATAAAATCACTGTAATAAACAGAGCGGAAGGCTCTGATGAAGGAGGATATTATGTTACACCAGGTTTCCATTTTCGCTGCTAATACAAAGGGCGCATTGAGCCGAATCACTTCTATTCTCGCCCGGAACGACATCAATATTTATACCATGCTGGCCACAGACAGTGCCGAATTCGGCATTATCCGACTCATTGTGGATCAGTCCGACAAAGCCAGTGAAGCGCTGGAAAAAGAAGGCTATCAGTGCCGGGTAGACCTGGTACTGGCTGTAGATATGAAATCCGATAAGCCCGGCACCCTGGACCATATCCTTTCGGACCTGCAGAATGCCAATGTCATGATCCGCTATCTCTATATTTCCTTCGACCGCCAGACCAGCTCCCCTATTGCTGTATTCTCCACCACCGAATCGGAGACAGAAGCCTTCCTCAAAGGAAAAGGCTACCACCTGCTGGACCGTTTCTGAGAAGCAGAAAAGCCCACTTGAAACTGCGGAATATCCGCAGTTTTTTTATTTCCCTCTGTTTCATCATGCTATAATAAAAAGAGAAAGCTGCTGCATCTCTGAAGGAGGCTTTATATGAATCAGAAGGAACCATACCCCTTAAACGCAAGGGAGAAGGAGCTTCTTCATGAAGAAGAGAAGAAGCTGGGCCGCCCCCTTACCGAACTGTCCGGCGGACCGGCCTACAGCATGTGCTTTGCCTGCGGGAAGGAAAACCCTCTGGGGCTTCATCTCCATTTCTTTTCCATTCCCGGCGGCTGTCTTGCCTTCTTTACCCCCTCCCATGAACACCAGAGCTATAACGACCGCATGCACGGCGGCCTGACGAGTACGCTGCTGGATGAAGTCATGGGAGATTATGTGTTCCGCATTGCCGGTAAACCGG
>ERZ809201.875-NODE-875-length-12211-cov-3.220632_pt1 | contig 12211 bp, 12 predicted proteins | sample MGYA00520516_ERZ809201 | MGnify/ENA primary metagenome ERZ809201 (study PRJEB31570, sample SAMEA3213006) | Homo sapiens | biome: human-gut; feature: human gut; material: fecal | place: Sweden | collected 2011 ... | reverse complement strand
CTGCTCTCAACTGCCAGAGTCCTCCCATCCGCACCATCCAGCAAATACCCCGCAATGGTAGTCGTCCCAATATCAAACGCTGCCAGACACCTCCGACCAGCTTCCTTCCTCATTTCCAGAATCCGCCGTCTACTGTAAATCACATACCATTCATCAGAATCCCTGCGCATCCCATACAATTCACCCGCCAGCTTCAGATTCACCTCCATCTGCCCCGGCTCAACCTCACCATCTGTCTCCGCCAGCGTATCCAGCAGCCTCTGCCAGTCCGACCGCTTCTCCCCTGTTTTCGCCTTCTCCAGCTCAACCTGAGCCATCCGTAGTCCCGGTTCAAACACAACTTCTCTGTTAAATCCATCCGTCAAAATCTTCTCATTGCCAGCCCTGTCCAATGTCTCCACTACACAAGTCTCACCTTCACCAATCCGAATCTGACACGCCTTAACAACTTCACCATTAATCTTAACCAGACACTTCCCACATTTCCCCAGCCCGCCACAAGGCGCATCCGGCCTCAGTCCCGCCTGAATCTCCGCCTCCAGTACCGATATACCATCCTCCACCTCTATCTCAACATCCTCGCGCACAAACTTAACCCAAGCCATAAAAACCTCCCACATATCCAATCCAAACACTACAACAACCAACGAACAGCTCAGAAAAATATTTTATTTCATGTGCATTTGCAGGGGTCTTAGATATTCTTAGCTCTCAGAAATCTGCGTTATGAGCAGACTGTATCACTGTCTGAGCGAAGTTTGCAACGGAGCGAGTTTGAGAAGGCTGCTCATGCCTTTAGCAGATTTCTGAGAGGTTAGAATATCTTAGACCCCGAAACCGCACATGAAATAAAATATTTTTCTGAGCGTCCCCTTTTTTCCATTATAACACACTCCCAAAAATCCCAAAATACACGAAAGGACCACTCCCCAGAGCAGTCCCCTCATAATATTTTCATGTTATACTAAACCCGCACAAGCAATCAGATCAAGCCGCCAACTTCTTAGCCAGTGACGCCGCACTAGCCGCATCATCAGAATATCCGTCAGCACCAATTTCCTCAGCAAAAGCTTCTGTAATCGGCGCTCCGCCAACCATAACCTTAATATTACCTCTGAAATCCGCTGTATTTAATGCCTCAACGGTCTCCTTCAGTGCCGGCATAGTAGTTGTCAGCAGCGCAGAAAGAGCAATGATCTTAACATCCGGATTCTCTTTATAGCACTCAATAATCTTAGCCGCCGGAACATCGACTCCAAGATCGATCACCTCAAATCCGGCACTCTCGATCATCATGGCAACCAGATTCTTACCAATATCATGAAGGTCACCGGAAACCGTAGCAATGATAACCTTACCAAGTGCACCTGTAGAACCAGATGCCAGATGCGGTTTCAGAACCTCAACACCTTTCTTCATAGCACGAGCTGCAACCAGCATCTCCGGAACAAAGATCTCACCATTTTTGAATTTCTCACCAACTACAGACATCGCACTGATCATACCATCATTCAGAATCGCAACCGGATCATCACCCTCATCAATGGCTTCCTGTACAGCCGGTCCTACTAATTTCGCTTTCCCTTTTTCAACTAATTCCGCAACTTCATTTATCTTAGACATAATCAAATCCTCCTGTTATTTCTCAATTTCAGATTCCAACCACTTAATTCATTTACACAGTTTCTGCAGATTCAACCTACTTCTTCTTTGTTGTACCAATTAAGCCTTCTCTGTAAGCCCCTATATATTCCATACAATAATCATCCAGACCAAGTAATGCTTCTGTTGCATAAACCAGTCCAAGCATATCCTTATTTGTCGGATCCATAATTCCACTGTCCAGTCCTGCATTCATTGCCAGTACCAGGAACCCGTAATTAATCAGCTTACGAACCGGCAGATTAAAGGAAATATTACTGATTGCTGCCGTAATATGAATGGTCGGATACTGCTCACGTACACTTGTGATCGTCTCAATATTCGTTGCAATACCATCCTCAGAAGTACAAAGCATCTCAACCAGCGGATCAATGTGAATCCTGTCCGGAGCAATTCCGTACTCTTTCGCTTTCGCCATGATCTTGTCAAAAACTTTCAGACGGTCTGCTGCACATTTCGGAATACCTGTATTGTCACTCAGCAGCGCAATTACCTGCCATCCCTCATTTCCCGGCTCAGCCATGATCGGGAAAATCGTATCAATCTTATGTCCCTCTCCTGATACAGAGTTAAAAATTCCAGGTTTCTTACAGAACTTATAAGCCTGTGCCAGAACATCCGGACTCGGGCTGTCAATTGAGATCGGAAGATCTGTAACCTCCTGGATACAGTCGATCATCCATTTCAATGTTTCCACTTCTTCCGCTTCCGGAACAGAAGCGCAACAGTCAATATAAGTAGCTCCGCTTTCCGCCTGAAGCTTTGCTCTTGCTTTAATAAATTCAGAGTCTCTTTTCGCGATCGCTTCTGCAACGATCGGGATAGAACCATTAATTTTCTCACCAATAATAATCATTTTCAAACACCTCCATAGCATCATCCTCTGCAACACCTGAAATTTCATCTAAATGTCGGACAGATATTTGTATTCCGTTTTGCCACTGACAAATACCTGAGATCAGAACATAATCTGCCATGGAAGCCTTGTAGATTCAGATGCCTTAATGCCAAATTTCTCTTCATTCAGCTTGTCAATGGAATCACAGAGAGATTTATAAACACCCGGATAAACAGAACCAGGGCCACCCTGAGCGATACATGGAATAAAGTATTTGTTTCCACATTCTTCGCAGACACGACGTACCACTGCATCACAATTCTCATCTGTCCAGCCCTCAAAATCAACTGCACGATTTTCGATACCGCCCATGAAGCTGATCTTTCCACCATATTTCCTGATCAGTTCCGGAAGATTATTGGTTTCCATACATCCCTGCCATACATCGATCCCCATCTCAATCATAGAAGGAACCAGTGTTGCTGCGTAACTATCAGAATGATGGATAACCAGCTCAACGCCATGACTGTGATAATATCCGTAAATTTCTTTATATGGCTCAAGTAAAAATTCATCAAACATTGCAGGACTCATAAATGTACTGTCCAGTCCACCCCAGTCATCATGATGGAATAATGCATCAGGATGAAGGTTGGAACAGATACCTTCAGCAAGTTCCAGTTCCCACTCTGTCAGATATTTGATCAGATCATGCATTTCATCCGGATTAGTAATATAATAAACCAACGCATTACTGATCTCACACAGATGATGAGTCTGCTCAAATAATCCCGGTGCAACGAAAGCTGCTTTAAATGCCTGTTCTCCGTCAACTGCATCATACTGAGCCTTCACCATATCCCACTGATCCTGGGTAAATTTCAAAGACGGTGCATGTACATAGTCTTTCCAGTCTTCAATATCCTTTACCACGATCTTGTCAGGAGTATGTACAGGAAAAGAACCCGGAACTCCTTTCGGGAAAGTATTGGTTACCCCCCATGCATTCACTACATTTTCCTGTCCCGGCTGAAGCAACGGGTTTGTAAACATAAACGGATGAAAAAGAAGCTGTACTGCTTCATACTGATTAACAAATCTGTCAGGATTTCCGCCTTTTATAACTTCCAGCATATTCTGTTTCGGTGTTAACATATAATCTACCTCCTCATGCAATATGAAAATGCCCCCACATTCCCACATTGGTTTGTTTAATTTGCCGTTCTTTATCTCGTTTCTGATGATTTTATTGTAGCATTTATACAATTCAAAATATATAATCAGATATGCGGATTTTTCACGCCCGCATTCCTACAAATTGTATGAACGCATCTCAAGTATTGTGCCAACAGTAACCGGCAGCCATATAATAAACTTCCACAGGAACTTACTTATAACAATTCCAAAATAAATTTTAAGTCAACCGTAAATACACTTGTAACACAACTCTAAACACTGTATAATTTTGCACATACAGATATCAGATTTTAAAAATCATTTGTGCCTGCACAATAAGACTTTTAAACCTGATTTATCTAAACATAAAGAAATACGATTTATATAACAGATCAACAGATTCCGAATGTTTTACAGTAAATATTTAACAGGTGGTGAACGCAATGTTTTCAAAAAAATTATTAATACCTCTGCTATCGCTCAGCCTTCTTGTTACTCCTGCATACAGCAGTCATGCTGCTGAAAATGCAGAGGCCGCGGGAACATCCGTAGAAGGTCAGGGAATGCTTTCCCCTTCTTCATCTTCAGAGAGTTCTGAAAGCGTCTTTAACGGTTCCGGGGCAGGCACATCTTCAGAACCGGTCACAGATGAGAAACTGGAGACAATTTTAAAACAGGTTCAGAGTCAGCTTCCCACTGAAAACGGAACCTGGGCTGTTTTCATATCCGATCTTATAAATGGAACCGAGGGCAGTCTTAATGATCAGAAAATGCAGGCTGCAAGCCTGATCAAGCTCTATATCATGGGAGCTGTCTACGAGAATTATGATCAGATAACCGGACAATACGGCAGGGATTCTGTAGACTCCAATCTGTACTCCATGATCACAGTCAGCGATAACGATGCAGCCAATACCCTGACAACTTATCTTGGCGGCGGCGATTCCGCAGCAGGTATGCAGGCTGTCAACAGTTTCTGCCAGGCACATGGCTATGACCAGACTCACATGGGACGTATGCTCCTTGCCAGCAATGAGAATGATGATAACTACACATCTGTAGGAGACTGTGGTCATCTCCTGCAGGAGATTTATAAACAGGATACATCCGGCTACACCCATGCCACTGATATGTTTAATCTGCTCAAGGCACAGACACGCTGTAACAAAATTCCCGCACAGCTTCCGGAAGGAGTCAAAACCGCAAATAAAACCGGAGAACTTGACAACGTAGAAAATGATGCCGGAATCATCTATGATTCCAAAAATGACGTAGTAATCGTATTTATGTCCCAGAATCTCTCAAGTGCCGGTTCCGCACAGAATACGATCGCTACCTTAAGCAGAACGATTTACGATTACTATAATTAAATAATGTACTCTCAGAGTACATAATAAAAGTGAGGGATCATTTATGAGAGTTCTGGTAACAGGTGTAAAAGGACAGCTTGGACATGAAGTACATAATAACCCAAAGGAGGGATTCACTATGAAAAAAAGAAAAAATATTGCAATTCCCATGATTCTTGCAGCTACGATTGCTGCTGTATCTGTACCCTGCAGCTCACAGATCGTTATGGCATCTGACACTTATCAGGTAGGTGTAAGTAAAGGGTATCTGGCTCTGCGCTCTGCCATGGCTTATGATTCCTCCAACGAGATCGGCGAGCTGTATTCCGGTGATACTGTTGAAGTTACAGAATATACCACCAGTGATTACTGGTACGTCTATTCTCCAAAACTGAACAGATCCGGATACGTAAATAACGATTACCTGTATTTCCTCTCATCACAGCCGACAAGTTCGTCCGGTTCTTATACTGTCAGTGTTGCCAAGGGTTATCTGGCTTTGCGTTCTGCAAAGGCTTATGACTCTTCCAACGAAATCGGACAGTTATACTCCGGTGATACTGTAACAGTTTCTGACAGCAGTGATCCTCAGTACTGGTATGTCTATTCTCCGAAACTGAACTTATCCGGCTATGTAAATAAAGATTACTTATATTACAGTGGCGATACTGCTGCCAGTGCACAGAGTTCTTCCGGAGATTCAAGGACTGTCAGTGTTGCCAAGGGTTATCTGGCTCTGCGTTCCGCAAAAGCTTATGATTCCTCCAATGAGATCGGACAGCTGTATTCCGGCGATACAGTTCAGCTTATCGACACCAGCGATTCCCAGTACTGGTACGTTTACTCTCAGAAGTTAGGAAAAAACGGATATGTAAATAAAGATTATCTGATTGGCGGAACAACCACATATGCCACCAGAACAGTCAGTGTTGCTACCGGTTATCTGGCTCTGCGCTCTGCGAAGGCTTACGACTCTTCCAACGAGATCGGACAGTTATATTCCGGCGATACAGTTCAGCTTGTGGATACAACTGATGCACAGTACTGGTATATTTACTCCCAGAAACTCTGCAAATATGGTTATGTAAATAAAGATTATTTATATTAATCTTTTTCGTAACACTATAAACAGTTACACTTCTTTACATTCACCATATACAACAAAACAGAAAGGACTCACAGTTATGAGCCCCAAACGACAGGTTAACCATAACATTCGTAAACACTTTAACACAATCATTTACAATATTTCACGCTACGCGGAAATTGCTCTTTCTATGGTAATTCTGCTGGTGATCGCACTGGCAGGCTTCCGGCTGATCATGGAGGTTGCAGATACTTCTGTTATGTCCATGGATACAGAATTTTTCAGCACTTTCCTTTCCCAGGCTTTGTCTCTGGTAGTAGGCGTGGAATTTGTAAAAATGCTCTGCCAGCATTCCGCACAGACAGTTGTTGAGGTTCTGATGTTTGCCACAGCACGTCAGATGGTAGTCGAACACCTCGGGCCAGCAGAAACTCTTCTTGGCGTACTCAGTATCGCAGTTCTGTTTGCGATCCGCAAATATCTTATGACAGACAACGATGACATGAATGCTCATAACTGTCCGAAGAATACTGAAGAAAATTAAAGAAAACAAAAAACTGCACATCAGATACGATCTGTAAATTCTACTGGTCGTATCTGATTATGCAGTTTCTTTTTATTTCCACATGCTGATAAACGGGCGTCTCAAAAAAAGTAATTTTATATGATATATTCTATAGTTATGGTTATCAGCATGATGGGCGCTTATTTAATAATTACCACTAAAGAACTTACTGTCCTTCGGCAGTTCATAGCCCTTGAAGTAAGAGCCAAAATCAACCTTCAGATAATTGCAGAGGTTGGCAAGCTCAACCATTGTGTTGTCATTTACAGGAATGCCATTCTCTCTGCGCTCTTTTTCTGCAAATACTTCCTTCTCACCATGAGTATAAATCTGCTCTGCGCCTTCTGCCTTTGGACTCTGACGAAGAGTTTCCAGATATTCGGAAAAATGCGCCCTGATATCATCGGCATTTCCGAAGATTGCGGGATCAATGGCAGCAAATCCATGACAGATACCTGTCTTGTCTTTAAATGTACAGCATTTATCAGAAGTAACACCCATGGAAAAGATGGAGCTGAAAATCTCGCAGAGCATTCCATAACCGTAACCCTTATGACTTCCGTTTACCTCTTTATTACCACCAAGTGGCATGATTCCGCCGCCCTTCTTGGCAACAATATTGGCAAGTACATCCGGGGCATCTGTGCTTTCCTGACCATTTGCTCCCAGAGCCCAGCCCTGTGGAAGTGGTTTTCCCATCTTATTATACATTTCCAGTTTTCCTCTGGTAACTACTGTTGTGGAGCAGTCAAAAAGGAATGGATAAGGTTCTGCCGGCATTGCCACTGCAATGGGATTGGAACCAAGCATTGCTTTTCGTCCAAAGGTAGGTACCATGATTGCTTCCGAGTTGGTACATGCCATACCAAGTAAGCCCTGTTTGGAAGCCATTTCCGCATAATATCCTGCAATACCGAAATGATTGGAGTTTCTTACAGATACAAATCCAACACCTGTTTTCTTCGCCTTCTCAATAGCTTTCTCCATTGCAAAATGGGAAATCAGCTGTCCCATACCGTCATGTCCGTCGATCACTGCTGATACAGGTGTCTCAAATACGACCTCAGGTTTCGCATCCGGATGGATGGTTCCCTTCTCAATTCCTTTATCATATCTTACCATTCTCTGCATTCCATGGCTTTCAATCCCGTACAGATCTGCGGTAAGCAAAACATCCTTGATGATATTCGTCTCTTCTTCATTAAAACCAAATTTACGAAATACGTCGTGGCAAAAAGTATTTAATGTGTCATAACTCCATTTTACATATCCCATAACTGTAAAATCCCTCCATTCAAGTATTACTCATTTCGTTTTTTTGGTATTACCAATTTGTTAAACTGATTATACCACTCTCATTTTCAAAGTGCAATACGTTTTTTATTTTTTTCAGTATTTCTTATGTTACTGTATTACTGTTCCCTGGTAATATCCCGAGGCATGCAAGCCAAAATGTTACCGTCCACTCCGTTCACAGTAACATTCATTTCAGATTGCCTGTAGCAATTGGATATCTTCTCTTGTTTTTCTAAAACTGCCGTAATATACTATGTACAGGCAATCCTGCCTGCAGGATTGCCTGCTCATTTAATAAAAAATAGATTACTGCTCACTTCCGCATCTGTAATATATTTCACAGAACAACTTTGCGGCGGCAGTAACAGAAAAGGAACATTACTATGATTCAGGATATCGCACCACACACTTACCACAACGAATACAAACCTTCTGCCCCGGATAAGAACAGTTTTATCCTTGCCTACGAAAAAGGCAGTATTCTTCTTCCACATCAGGAACGGGAAGCAGATATTTATTTTCCACGTTTTCAGGATCTGGAGGAAAAGGTTTCAGATCTCTACAGCAAGTATATTTATCTGTTTTCTATCGATGATCAGCGTTTCTATCTGATCCCGGAATTGGATACCACCCTTCTTCCAGATTACGAATTCCAGGATATACGAAATCTTCGGACAGCCCGGCCACAGCATCTGGCATTTGCAGGAGTTACAGGACATCAGCTTTTCCAGTGGTACAGCAAGCGCCGGTTCTGCGGCTGCTGTGGAAAACCAATGCTGCACAGCCAAAAAGAACGTATGATGGAATGCCCTTCCTGCGGCAATCAGGAGTACCCTGTCCTGTGTCCTGCAGTAATCGTAGGAATCACAAACGGAGATAAAATCATTCTTTCCAAATATGAGGGCCGCAGATTTAAGCGTTACGCCCTTATCGCAGGCTTTGCAGAAATCGGAGAAACCATTGAAGAAACTGTTCACAGAGAAGTAATGGAGGAAGTTGGCCTTAAGGTAAAGAATCTCCGCTATTACAAAAGCCAGCCATGGTCCTTCAGCGGTACCCTGCTTTTCGGATTCTTCTGTGATGTGGACGGCGATGATACCCTGACCGTTGACCATGAAGAGCTCTCCATGGCACAGTGGGTAGAACGTGACAAAATCCCGGATCAGGGCAATAATATCAGCCTGACCAAGGAAATGATGATGCTCTTCCGTGATGGGAAAGAACCCAGATAAACAATATTCTATATCAGAAAAAGCTCATAGAATATTTTTCCCTATTATGCTAAAAGGATACATACACGGTAATGTTACTGTGCATGTATCCTTTTCGTTTCTCTGTAAAATTGCTTCACTATATTCTCAAAAATATTTCTGATTACTCTTCACGCCGCACTCCCGCTGCCAAATCCACGGCTTCTGCGGCTTCCATTACATTCCTGCTCAAATTCTTTCAGTTTCCGTCTTGCTTCCGGTGTCAGATTTGTCGGAACTTCAATCTGTACAGTTGCATATTCATCACCGTGTACCGACGGATTATTCATTGCAACGATACCTTTGCCTCTCAGACGTATCTTCGTTCCGGACTGAGTACCTGGTTTAATGTTACAGAGAACGTCACCGTAAATAGTGTGAACCTTCGCCTCACCGCCAAATACTGCTGTTGTAAATGGGATATTTACAGTTGTGTAAAGATCTCTGCCTTCCCGTTTATATCCAGGTTTATCCTGAACATTTACTTTCAGAAGCAGATCACCGGCTTCACCTCCGCCGACTCCCGGATATCCTTTTCCTTTAAGTCTGATAGATTTACCGGATTCAATACCTGCCGGAATATTGACTTCGTAATTCTGGACGCCACCGTTGCTGCTCTGCAGGCGGATAACCTTCTTACCGCCAAAAGCAGCTTCATCAAAGCTGACAGTAACCTCTGCATGAAGATCCTCACCTTTACTGCTGTAAGAACCGCCAAAGCCCTGACTGCGGAAATCACTTCCGCCTGTACCAAAGCCACCGCCGAAACCATCAGTTCCATTGCTTCCGAATCCACCAAAACTGCTTCCATGCCCTCACCTGCCAGCGAAGCCGCTGCTTCCAAAACCACCTGATGATTTACTCTTCTTAAATCCACCACCAAAGATGTTCTTTAAGATATCATCCATATCTTCGCCATTCTCAAAATGATATTCATGATAACCATTGCCATCACTGTACGAGCCATGGAAACCACCGCCAAATGGATTGCCCTGTGCTCCGCCAAAGCCACTGCCAAAAGGACTTCCCTGTGCGTTTCCATAATTACCGGCACCTTCTTCAAAAGCAGCGTGGCCAAACTGATCATACCGTTTACGTTTCTTCTCATCACTCAGAACATCATAGGCTTCATTTACTTCCTTAAAATGCTCTGCTGCCGAAGCATTTCCCTCATTACTGTCCGGATGATATTTCTTTGCCAGTTTTCTGTATGCTTTCTTAATCGTTGCTGCATCTGCGTTTTTGTTCACGCCAAGAACTTCATAGTAATCTCTTTTCAATATCATCACCTTCCCTCATAAACACATTCTAACGCAATCATTCCTGACTTCATATTTCTGCAATCCTCATTATGCAAACAACGGGAAGCCAAAAGATTTGACCTCCCGTTGCTGTAACTTAACATCTATTATCCTTCAATGGAGATGCTGTGCTTCTGTTCCACTGCTGGCTTTGCTTCTTTCTTCGGAACAAATAATGTCAGAATACCATGTTTGAATTCTGCTTTGATGTCGTCCTGATGTACTTCCTTACCTACATAGAAGCTACGACTGCAGGCACCTGCATAACGTTCTCTGCGGATATAACGTCCTGTCTCTTTTTCCTTCTCATCTTTATCCAGGCCTTTCTCTGCACTGATGGTCAGATAACCATTTTCAAGTGCTGCATGAACTTCATCTTTCTTAAATCCTGGAAGATCTACAATCAGTTCGTATCCGTTATTCATTTCCTTGATATCAGTTTTCATTACATGATTTGCTTTATGTCCATAAAGTTTCTTCTCTGCATCCTTCATTGCTCTGTCATCATAATAGAATGGGAAATCTCCAAAAAAGTCATCAAATAAATTTTCTCCAAAAATACTAGGCATTAACATAAGTCATATCTCCTTTTCTAATATATTTTATATATGTCAAATCTGTTCGCCAGATTTACTTTCCAAATCTATCTTTACAGGCTTTTTCAACCTTTTATCTTCAATCTTGTAGTTTAAGCTTTTATTTTTATATCTGTTTTTAATCTCTGGCTGACCCTTAACGGGTCAGTCAGAATATTTATTCATCAGCCTTCAATGGCAATTGTTTTCTTCTGTTCTACTGCTGGTTTTGCTTCTTTCTTTGGTACAAATAATGTGAGGATACCATGTTTGAATTCTGCTTTAATGTCTTCTTTCTCAACTTCTTTACCTACATAGAAGCTACGGCTGCAGGCACCTGCGTAACGTTCCTTACGGATATAACGTCCTGTCTCTTTCTCCTGCTCATCTTTGTCCAGACCTTTCTCTGCACTGATAGTCAGATAACCATTCTCCAGGTCAGCCTTTACTTCATCTTTGGTAAATCCCGGAAGATCTACGACCAGTTCATAGCCTTTATCAGTTTCCTTGATATCGGTTTTCATTATATGGCTGGCTCTGCGTCCGTAAAGTTTCTTCTCTGTATCTTTCATTGCTCTGTCATCATAATAAAATGGAAAATCTCCAAAAAAGTCATCAAATAAATTTTCTCCAAAAATACTAGGCATCAACATAAGTCATCTCTCCTTTTCTATACCGTTCATCTCCATGTGATGGACTCTCAGTTATGCATCTTTACCTTGTTTCTTTGGAACTTAGGTTATCAGGAATCTCATAGAACTTATTTCTTTGTTCTCTTTTTGTTCCCCTTCCTTTGTTCTAGCTGTAATATAACACTTATTATTAGCACTGTCAAGAGGTGAGTGCTAATTTTTTGTGAAGAATTTGTGAACCCTAAAATGAAAAACTAACTTCCACCCTTAGCCTATATTGTTCTACGCTGTGAAATAGGGGTGGAAGTTAGTCTTGCAATCGTTTATCCTATAAGAAATACCAGGGCTCCCCCTGGTCATATCCTCCAACTACCGGAAATGGAATATTTTTATTACATAGGAGGATTCATTTATGTCTACGAAAGCTACTGGAAACAAAAAACACCTTACCCTCGATGATAGTGCTGCCATTGAACATGG
>ERZ809201.874-NODE-874-length-12218-cov-7.911864_pt1 | contig 12218 bp, 7 predicted proteins | sample MGYA00520516_ERZ809201 | MGnify/ENA primary metagenome ERZ809201 (study PRJEB31570, sample SAMEA3213006) | Homo sapiens | biome: human-gut; feature: human gut; material: fecal | place: Sweden | collected 2011 ... | reverse complement strand
ACGGATACCTCGCGGGGCACGACCATCGAAAAGGATGGCGCACGCGTTGCGACCATCGAACATATCATGTCGGCCCTCTGGACCCTGGGCGTGGACAACGCCACGATCGACGTCGATGCCGGCGAAACCCCGATCATGGACGGTTCGGCCAAAGAATACGCGAAAACGATCGTCGAAACCGGCCTGCAACCCCAGGAAGCCGAACGCACCTACTACCACGTCACCGAAAAAATGGTCTATACGATTCCGGAAAAAGGCGTGGCCATCATCCTTTACCCCGACGACGAATTCTCCGTATCGCTGCACGTGGACTACAACTCCAAGGTGATCGGCAACCAGTACGCGACCTTCAATCCCGAAGACGACTACGCCTCGAAAATCGCGCCCTGCCGCACCTTCGTCTTCCTGCATGACCTGGAGCCTCTGATGAAAATGAATCTGATCAAGGGCGGCGACCTGGACAATGCCATCGTCGTTGTGGAGAATCCCGTCCCGGACGATCAGCTCGAACACCTCAAGAAAATCTTCAACAAACAGGATATCCGCATCACGGGCGGCTACCTGAACAACCTGGAACTTCGTTTCAACAACGAACTGGCCCGCCACAAGCTCCTCGACCTGCTGGGGGACTTCGCTCTGCTCGGCAAACGCATCAAGGGCCGCGTATGGGCTACCCGCCCCGGCCATTTCGCCAACACGGAGTTCATGAAGCAAGTCAAACAGACTATCCGCCGCGAAGGAGAGAAACCCCGCTTCCAATACGACTGCCGCAAACCGCCGGTTTACGACATCAACGATATCCGCCGCATGCTGCCCCACCGCCCGCCGTTTCTGCTGGTGGACCGTATCTTCTACATCGACGATACGATGGTCGCCGGCATCAAGAACGTCACGATGAACGAACCGTTCTTCGTGGGACACTTCCCGGAGGAGCCGGTCATGCCGGGAGTGCTGATCGTCGAAGCCATGGCGCAGTGCTGCGGAATGCTGGTATTGCGCAATATTCCGGATCCGGAACACTATTCGACCTATTTCATGAAGATCGACGGCGTAAAATTCAAGCGCAAGGTCGTTCCGGGCGATACCCTTCACTTCGAAGTTCAACTGCTGGAGCCCATCCGACGAGGCGTAGCCGTAGTCGAGGGCAAGGCTTTCGTCGGCGAAACGCTCGCCTGCGAAGCCACGATGATGGCCCAGATCGTTAAAAATAAAGAGTAACCGCACATGATAAGCAACCAGGCATACATCCATCCCGACGCGAAACTCGGCAAGAACGTAACGGTGGAACCTTTCGCCTACATCGCCGGCGACGTAGTGATCGGCGACGACTGTTGGATCGGTCCCGGAGCCGTGATCCACGACGGAGCCCGCATCGGCAAAGGCTGCAAGATCCATACGGCCGCTTCGATCGCCTGCACCCCGCAGGACCTGAAGTTCGTCGGTGAAAAAACGACGGCCGAAATCGGCGACTACAACGAAATCCGCGAATACGTCACCATCAGCCGGGGCACCGCCTCCCGGGGCAAGACCGTCGTCGGCAGCCACAACCTGATTATGGCTTACGTGCATATCGCCCACGACGACGTGGTAGGCAGTCACTGCGTCATGGCCAACCGCGTATCGCTCGCCGGAGAGGTCGAAGTCGGCGATTGGGCCGTTATCGGCGGCCACGTAGCCGTACATCAGTGGACCCGCATCGGAGAGCATACGATGATTCAGGGCGGCGCGCTGGTGGGCAAGGACATTCCCCCCTTCATCACCGTCAGCAACAACGATCCGGTACGTTTCGCCTGCGTCAATCGCGTCGGTCTGAGCCGCCGCGGATTCACGCCGGAAACGATCTCACAAATTCACGACGCCTGCCGCATCCTCTTCCAAAGCGGCCTGAACTACCTGAACGGCTGTGAGGAGGTCGAAAAACAGATTCCGCAAAGTCCCGAACGCGACCGACTCATCCGGTTCATCCGCGAATCGCAGCGCGGCATTATCAAGCCCTACTCTCAGAGCAACGAAAAAGACGAATAATTTTTCGACACAAAGGTTTGAAAATAGGAAAACATTCGCTATATTTGTAGCGTAAACGGGTATAGAGAGGTAAGGGGACGAGCAAGTCCCCTTATTTCGTAGATATATTCACCGCTCCCGACCGGCGAATCATCCGCACGATTTTCTCGACCCGCATGCCCTCGCATGCCCATTCCGTCGGGAGAAACCGGCAGTTGCGGGCCATGCGGGTACCCGATTACAGCTCCTGCTACAACAGGGACAAGATTCGGGCGCGAATAGTGCTCCTTGCGATGCAATGTTCGAAGAAAACGCAGGACGCAAGACGATGAAAACGAACGGGAAGCGACGATTTCCTACATTTTCGTCAAAAAGCCGAACGCCTCCGGGCCGGCCGCAAAAACGACTGAACGAACTTCAAGTTTTCGCCGGGGAAGGACAGATGTCCGGATTTGCACGAACTGCCCGCACCGGAAAACGACTTTATTGATAACATCAGCAAATATGATCGATTGTACGAAAATCACCGAAATAGCCAATGCCAAACTCGTCGGCACCGACCTGTTCGTAGTGGATTGCACCTGTTCGCCCGCCAACGAAGTGGAACTGCTGATCGACAGCGACACCTCGGTAGGTATCGAAACCTGCGTGGAGCTGAGCCGCGCGATCGAGGCCGAATTCGACCGCGACACGGAGGATTTCTCCCTCACGGTAGCTTCGGCAGGCATCGGCTCCTCGGAACTCAAGCACCTCCGCCAATACCGCAAACTGATCGGCAAGCCGGTCGAAGTGCTGCTCAAAAGCGGCGTGAAGATTCTGGCGACGCTCGACGAGGCGGACCAGGAGGGACTCACCCTCTCCTACGAGGAGAAGCAGACCGTAGAGGGTAAAAAGCGGAAACAGACGGTGCGGGTTACGCGCCGCTACCCTTTCTCAGAGATCAAATACACGAAGGAATACCTCGATTTCAAATAGTGGAAATTCAAAAATAAACAAGATAAAAAACCAATGGATAATCTTAATCTTATCAGCAATTTCGCAGAGTTCAAGGAGCTTAAAAACATCGACAAGGCCACGATGATCGGAGTCCTCGAGGACGTTTTCCGCCACGCGCTTCAGAAGCAGTTCGAGACGGACGAGAATTTCGACGTGATCATCAACCCGGAAAAGGGCGACCTGGAGATCTGGCGAAACCGTACGGTCGTGGAGGACGGCGCGGTGGAGAATCCGAACATGCAAATCGCCGTATCGGAGGTTAAGGCCATCGATCCGACCTACGAAGTGGGCGACGAATACGTCGATCCGATCAAACTTGAATCGTTCGGACGTCGGGCCGTGCTGTCGCTGCGTCAGAATCTCGCTTCGCGCATCCTCGATCTGGAGAAGGCCAACCTTTACGAAAAATATTCGGAGAAGGTCGGCGAGATCATCACCGGCGAGGTATATCAGGTATGGAAGAAAGAGGTGCTGATCCTCGACGACGAGGGCAACGAGCTGATCCTGCCCAAGACCGAGCAGATTCCCAACGACTATTACCGCAAGGGCGACACGATCAAGGCGATCGTCAAGAGCGTCGAGATGAACAACAACCAGCCGCGCATCATCCTTTCGCGCACGGCCAACCAGTTCCTCGAACGGCTCTTCGAGCAGGAGGTCCCCGAAATTTTCGACGGTCTGATCACCCTCAAGAAGATCGTCCGCATCCCCGGCGAGCGTGCCAAGGTAGCCGTCGAATCCTACGACGAACGCATCGATCCGGTCGGTGCCTGCGTCGGCATGAAGGGATCGCGCATCTACTCGATCGTCAAGGAGCTGCGCAATGAAAATATCGACGTGGTAAACTACACGACCAACCCGCAGTTAATGATCCAGCGTGCCCTGAACCCCGCGAAGATTTCGAGCATCACCATCGACGAGGAGAAGAAGACAGCTTCGGTCTATCTCAAGCCCGACCAGGTATCGCTGGCCATCGGCAAGGGCGGCCTGAACATCCGGCTTTCGAAGATGCTGACCGGCTACGATATCGATGTTTACCGCGAAATCGAGGAGGAAGACGTTGCACTCACCGAATTTGCCGACGAGATCGACGGCTGGGTGATCGACGCCCTGAAAGCCTGCGGCTGCGACACGGCCAAGAGCGTGCTGGAACTGCCCGTCGAAGAGATCGCCGCCCGTGCCGACCTGGAGCTGGAACAGGCACAGAAAGTCGTCGAGATACTGAAAGCGGAATTCGAGGAGTAATCCGTCCCATCGCACAAAAATTAAAACCGATATATGAGTAACGAAAGAAAATTAAGACTTATCCAGGTTGCCAAGGAGTTCAAGGTGGGATTGAATACCATCACGGACTTCCTGCAAAAGAAGGGTATAAAAACCGACGGTTCGCCCAATACGCTGGTGGAACCGGACGTCTATGCCGTTCTGGAGAAGGAATTCGGCGGGAGCCGAATTACCGGCAACGAACGGGAAAGCATCCGGGAGCGAATCTCCCAGAAGCAGGCTACGATCACCCTCGAAGAGGCACAGAAACAGACGCGCGAAGAGGAGCAGGAGGTAATTATCAAAAGCAACGTCATCAGCGTCAAGGACGAACTGCCCCAGCCCAAAATTCTGGGCAAAATAGATCTTTCGCCCAAGCCCAAACCGGCTCCGAAACCGGTAAGCAAACCGGCGGCAGAGCCCGTACCGGAGGCTGCGGCTCCGAAACCGCAGCCGGCACCGCAACCGGCCGCCCCCAAAACGGAACCGGAAGCGGCGCCCAAGAGCGACAACATCTTCCGCCCCGCCGTGCAGACCCTCACGGGCCCGCAGGTACTCGGCACGATGGACGTGTCGGGATTCACACCGGGCAACCGCCACAAACGCAAACGCCTGAGTAAAGAGAAAGTGGACGTGACCCGTACGCCGGCAGGCAGCCCCAAGCCGGGCAGCAACGGCAAATCCGCCGCACAGCCCGGCCGCGGACAAGGCCCGCAATCCAACCAACCCCGTCCGGGAGAGAACAAGAAGACCCGCAAGGACAAACTCAAAGCTCCGAAGCCCGTCGTTCGGCCCGAAATCAGCGACGAGGAGGTTTCGAAGCAGGTGAAAGATACACTGGCCCGCCTGACGTCGAAAAACGCCAAGAGCAAAGGTTCGAAATACCGCAAGGAAAAACGCGAAGCCGTAGCCGAGCGCATGAACGAAGAATTCCAGCGCGAAGAGCAGGAACGCTCCATCCTGAAGGTCACCGAATTCGTGACCGTAGCCGAGCTGGCTACGATGATGAACGTTTCGGCGACCGAGGTCATCACGGCCTGCATGAACCTGGGCCTGATGGTATCAATCAACCAGCGTCTCGACGCCGAGGCGCTCGTGGTCGTAGCCGAAGAGTTCGGCTTCAAGACCGAATTCGTATCGGCGGACATCCAGGAAGCCATCGGCGACGACGAACAGGACAGCGAGGAAGACCTCGTGCCGCGACCGCCGATCGTAACCGTCATGGGACACGTCGATCACGGTAAGACTTCGCTGCTGGACAATATCCGCAAAACCAACGTCATCGAAGGTGAGGCGGGCGGTATCACCCAGCACATCGGTGCTTACAGTGTAGAGCTGAACGGCCAGAAAATCACGTTCCTCGACACCCCCGGCCACGAGGCTTTCACCGCCATGCGCGCCCGTGGTGCCAAGATCACCGACGTAGCGATCATCATCGTCGCGGCGGACGACAACGTGATGCCCCAGACCGTCGAGGCGATCAACCACGCCCAGGCAGCAGGCGTCCCGATGGTTTTCGCCATCAACAAGATCGACAAACCCGCAGCCAACCCCGACCACATCAAGGAGCAGCTTTCGCAGATGAACTACCTCGTGGAGTCGTGGGGCGGCAAATACCAGGATCAGGAAGTTTCGGCCAAAAAGGGCCTGAATCTCGACAAACTGCTCGAAAAAGTGCTGCTCGAAGCCGAAATGCTCGACCTGAAGGCCAATCCGAACCGCCGCGCTTCGGGAGCCGTCATCGAATCGACACTCGACAAGGGCCGCGGTTACGTGGCTACGGTGCTCGTACAAAACGGTACGCTGCACATAGGCGACGTAATGCTTTCGGGCATACACACGGGCCGTGTGAAAGCGATGTTCAACGAAAACGGCCAAAAAGTGACCGAAGCTGGCCCTTCGACGCCGGTACAGGTGCTCGGTCTGAACGGTGCTCCCCAGGCAGGCGACACGTTCAACGTCATGGAGGACGACCGCTCGGCCCGTGAAATCGCCAACAAACGCGAGCAACTCCAGCGTATCCAGGGCATCATGACCCAGAAGCACGTGACGCTCGACGAAATCGGACGCCGCATCGCCATCGGATCGTTCAAGGAGCTGAATATCATCGTAAAAGGCGATGTCGATGGTTCGGTTGAGGCTATGTCGGGTTCGCTGATCAAGCTCTCGAAGGAGACCGTGCAGGTGAATGTGATCCACTCGGCCGTCGGTCAGATTTCGGAATCGGACGTTCTGTTGGCGGCGGCCTCGAATGCCATCATCGTCGGCTTCCAGGTCCGTCCGTCGGCATCGGCACGCAAGCTCGCCGAAAAGGAGGAGATCGAAATCCGCCTCTATTCGATCATCTACGATGCGATCAACGACATCAAGGATGCCATCGAAGGCATGCTCGAACCGGTGATGAAGGAAGAGATTGTCTGCTCGGCGGAAGTCATGGAGATCTTCCGAATTTCCAAAGTCGGCACCGTCGCCGGATGCGTCGTCCGAGAAGGCAAGCTGACCCGCCACACCCCGATCCGCGTGATCCGCGACGGTATCGTGATCTACACGGGCAAGCTCGGCTCGCTCAAACGGTTCAAGGACGATGTCAAGGAGGTGCTCACGGGCCAGGACTGCGGTCTGAACATCGAATCCTTCAACGACATCCGCGTAGGAGATGTCATCGAAGGTTACGAGCAAGTCGAGGTAAAACGCAACTAACCGAATGCAAGGAATCTTATCTAAAATAAGAAAAAAGAAATGAACACTCAGATTAAATTCACAACGGCAGCCGAAGCCGTGAAAGTCATCAAATCGGGTGACCATATTCACCTCAGCTCGGTCGCTTCGGCCCCCCAGTGCCTGATTAAGGCCATGTGCGAACGCGGCGCCAACCACGAATTCAAGGATGTGCACATCCACCACCTGCACACGGAAGGGCCGGCTCCCTATGCCGATCCGCAGTTCGAAGGCATCTTCCAGCTCGACTCGTTCTTCGTGGGCGGGAACGTGCGCAAAGTGACGCAAAGCGGCTATGCGGACTACATTCCCATCTTTTTGAGCGAAACCCAGAAGCTCTATCGCAGCGGCACGGTACCTTGCGACGTAGCGATGATCCAGGTATCGACGCCCGACAAACACGGCTACGTTTCGCTCGGCACCTCGGTCGATGCGACCCTGGCAGCCGTGGAAACGGCTCGTACGGTGATCGCAGTGGTGAACAAGCACGTTCCCCGTTCGTTCGGCGACGCAATGATCCACTCGTCGAAAATCGACCTCTTCGTACAGGACGATACCCCGCTGGAAGAGGCACATTTCACCGAACCCAACGAGATCGAAACCCGCATCGGCAAGCACTGCGCGGCCCTGATCGAAGACGGTGCGACGCTTCAGATGGGTATCGGCGCTATTCCGAATGCGGTTCTGGCACAGCTCGGCAACCACAAGAACCTGGGTATCCATACCGAAATGTTCGCCGACGGCGTTCTCCCGCTGGTGGAGAAGGGCGTTATCAACGGCGAAGCGAAGAACATCGACAAGGGCAAGATGGTTTCCACCTTCCTGATGGGTTCGCAGCGGGTTTACGACTTCATCGACGACAACCCGGGCGTACTGATGATGGACGTGGGATACACCAACGATCCGTTCATCATCGCCAAGAACGACCGCGTAACGGCCATCAACTCGGCACTCCAGGTGGATATCACCGGTCAGGTTTGCGCCGATTCGCTGGGTACGAAATTCTATTCGGGTGTCGGCGGCCAGATAGACTTCATCTACGGCGCTTCGCTGTCGAAAGGCGGCAAGGCGATTATCGCCATGCCTTCGGTGACCAACAAAGGCATCTCGAAGATCGCTCCGGAACTGACCTGCGGCGCAGGCGTGGTAACCACCCGCAACCACATCCACTGGTTCGTCACCGAAAACGGCGCCGTCAATCTCTACGGCAAAAGCCTGCAGGAGCGTGCGCGGCTGATCATCTCGATCGCCGATCCTTCGGCCCAGGAATCCCTGGACCGGGCAGCATTCGAGCGCTACGGACAGCACCACCACTACGTGAAAAACTACATGGGCAAATAATAAACCTGCCCTTCAAAAGAAAGGCCCCGGATGCAACATCCGGGGCTTTTTTCACTTTCGGCCGCGACCGGCCAATATATCGACTCTGCGGTATTCGTACTCTTGCGCGGGCTTTCGAAAACAATACCCCCGATGGACAATACGAAATATTCGCACCCAAAAACAGAAAAGTCTGCTTCCCAGCAGACTTTTCCACACACAATCTTTAACAAATAAAATTTCTTGGCAAAAATTTTTCTCTAACCTTTCATCAACCCTATTAACACTTATCTCTTTTCACGTTACAAAGATCGCCGTATTATCCATATTCTACAATCGCCGAAACAGGCTAAAACCACAGAAAACCATCCCCATTACAAGGGATAAGCTACCATAAGCCTCCTTCGGACAGGCAAATATGAATCCACAATGCCCCACGATGCCACAATAGATCTCTCAAAAAATCGGGCCGCCGCAAGATACGACTTACGGATGATAATGCCAAATAATTCTTTATATGCCTCCTCAATGTTCCCCGTTGTTCCTACCTGTCCCTGCGGACAGCGGTGAAAACGACTAAAACTCCGGCCGAAATCGGATCGTGTATTTTACATCGAGAGCGTATCGAGATTATGTTGGAACGCCTCCCAATAACGCCCCACCTGATAACCATCGACAAACCCATGATGGAAACTTACAGCCACAGGCATCGTACGGCGTCCCTGCATATCGACCATTATCTTTCCGAATACCGACAAAGGGATATTCTCGCCTGCATTCTGCGGAAACTGGAACTGTAACCCTGTGAAGCTATACCACGGATTCACACTTATAACAAACGTGTCCTTCTCGGAATCGGCTCCGTACGCATCTCCCTCGCCCCGCAGCGCGGCCGCAATGATCCCTCGCGCTTCAGCGACAAACTTCTCCAGCGTATCCTTATAGGGAATGATAACCGATGCAAAGGAGTGATCCTCACGCGCAACCGCCGTATTGAGCCTGATCCGATCATATAGCCAGACCTTTCCATCGACCTGCCTGTACCTCAATGCCTCAATGGAATTGACAGCCCGTAGCGAAGCGTACATCGCATAGTGCGAAAACTTGATACCCAGCGCTTTCGCCCGAATATACGCTTCCGTTACATCGACCTGCGATGTAACACTGTAATAAGGATTGGCGAAATCCCGGAAAAAAAGATAGTTCTCCCGACGATTCCAATTATCAATATCTACCGGATGTTTCATAGTCGCACATAATTATCCCCAAACTTACAAAACATACGGAATTATCCGCGAGTTTTTCGGCGAATAATATGGATCATACATTCAAAAACAAAGCGGAACGGCGTGTGACGGCGAGCGGCATCTTTACCGATTGTCCTCGGTCCCGATTCCATATCGACATATACTCGTCCTTTCCATAAATTTTTTGGAAACAGCAAACTCCGGACTATATGGGATATAGTTGGGTCAAATAATCTGTTTACCAATAAACAAAGTATAGGAAACGATTTGACCGTCGGGTTTTTGAACGGTATATGTAGTTTCTCCCTGAAGTTCCAAACCTTTTCGTTGCTCTTCCCAGGTTATTTCTTTGACAGGACGATTATTTATGGCTACAATTATATCACCGATTTCGATACCGGCTTGCTCTGCGACTCCTCCTTTATATAGGCCATTGACAATCCAGCCACCGCAAATATCCGTACGGTCACCAATAACCATATGCGTCACCGACGATTGGGCGTAGGTACCCTGATTCTCATTGCGTTTGACCCATACAGAAGAACTTACCGGATCCAAAACAATGTCGTAGAGCGACCAGATCTCATTACCTATTATACCTATATAGGGTCTGTCCGACGATAATGCCCCCTTTTCATTGAGCGAGTAATCTATCACGATATTTTCGAGCGTATCGACCATACAGAATTTTGCAGCCCTTATCGTAACCTCCTCAGAACCGCCGCCGATACCTCCGGCCTGCGTACGAAAATATGCCTTCGGCACATCCATAAAATTGAATGCAGACGCCGTTTCATTCGTGAGAATAATCGTGGAGCCGCACCCTAAATCCATTCTAAACCAACCCTCCAGGCTATTTTCATCGTCGATTTGCAGCGTCGCCTTTACATCGATACGGTTATCCTCGAATCGAGCGTCGAGTTTTACATAATTATCGAGCTGTTCAGCTAACAACGGTTCTTTTAACTGGCGCAAATAGCTCTCGCTGAAATTGATTTCCAGAGGATTCATCAATAGATGAGTATTACCTAACAAGCCGTCAGTGTGCCTCCCGAGGAGATCACGCAACTTAATTATAGGTGTAATCTCGTTTTGGTATTCCCTCGCCCCGCAATGGACTGTAATCGGATCGATGAATATTTCTATGCGTTCAGGCTCGCCATTCCCCGCACCTCCCATTTTAGCCTTACCTTTTCGTCCGAAAGCGTTTTGCAGATTTTTGAGTTTCAAATAATCTTCGTCGAGATAGAGAAAGTCAGCTCCTGTATCGTAAATAAGGGTAACGGGAATAGTATCATTCAAGGTCGATTGCAGATACAGATGTCCGTCGAAAACAAACGGAATAGCTCCCTCAGGAACAGCAGCAATGCTTTTCAACGAAAATAAAGCAGAGAAAAAACAAACTAAACAAAATATTTTCTTCATAACCGAATCTATTTTTCAGCATCTATCTCTAAATGGCCCCATCTAAGAAACGCTATATTGATTTTATTTCAAGACAATTTAACGAATTCTCTCTATTTTTCAAACGATATTCAGCTCATTAACAGGATTTCGGATTCGGGCGCCATCATTCCCGGCTTTTGGCTGCGTTTATAAACCGCCCCCCCACTACGAATACGTGCTGTAAAGCGTATGCCCACGCCAACCTCCAGGCACAAAATATCAACCTCTAAACCGACATAACCCTCCTTGGCAGGCTCTGCCGCTGAGAGCCAACCGCACGAGGGGAAGGGACACGCAAGCCCGCGAACAAAAAGAAAGCCGGACCCTTGTTCAGGATCCGGCTTGAAGAGGCGGCTACCTACTCTCCCACGCGCGTAGCGCAGTACCATCGGCGTTAGTGAGCTTAACTTCTCTGTTCGGAATGGGAAGAGGTGGAACCTCACTGCTATAACCACCTAAAAGAACTTTTGCTCCAATATATCGGAACTATGCGAATATATCTTTTCGATATATAATCCGTCGCATCCGGTAAATTTGACACGTACAGGAGATGAGATAAAGATTCGAAAAAGAAAGCCTATCGGGTAATTAGTACTGCTCGGCTTTGACATTGCTGTCTTTACACCTGCAGCCTATCAACGTAGTAGTCTCCTACGCCCCTCAAGGGAAGACTTATCTTGGGGATGGCTTCGCGCTTAGATGCTTTCAGCGCTTATCCAAACCGAACGCGGCTACTCGGCAGTACACTTGGCAGCATAACCGATACACCGGAGGTTCGTCCAACTCGGTCCTCTCGTACTAAAGTCAGGACCCCTCAATCTTCCTACGCCCGCAACAGATAGAGACCGAACTGTCTCACGACGTTCTGAACCCAGCTCGCGTGCCACTTTAATCGGCGAACAGCCGAACCCTTGGGACCTTCTCCAGCCCCAGGATGTGACGAGCCGACATCGAGGTGCCAAACCGCCGCGTCGATATGAGCTCTTGGCGGCGATCAGCCTGTTATCCCCGGAGTACCTTTTATCCTTTGAGCGATGGCCAGTCCACGCAGAACCACCGGATCACTATACCCTACTTTCGTACCTGGTCGACTTGTATGTCTCACAGTCAAGCACCCTTATGCTATTGCACTCCGCGCACGGTTACCATTCGTGCTGAGGGTACCTTGGGAAGCCTCCGTTACGCTTTTGGAGGCGACCACCCCAGTCAAACTACCCACCAAAC
>ERZ809201.866-NODE-866-length-12265-cov-6.145373_pt1 | contig 12265 bp, 8 predicted proteins | sample MGYA00520516_ERZ809201 | MGnify/ENA primary metagenome ERZ809201 (study PRJEB31570, sample SAMEA3213006) | Homo sapiens | biome: human-gut; feature: human gut; material: fecal | place: Sweden | collected 2011 ... | reverse complement strand
CAACAGACCGATTGGCAGGGTTAAGTATGCGCTAAATTAATTCCGCCAACGGGTATACCTTATTATATCTGCTTGCGGCAGGAGCCATGCTTCTGACAGGCTGTAGCGATGACTTCTTCGGCGACAAGACCGAGCAGCACGACAGCAACCGCATCCAACTCTCGGGCGATATCGACCAGCTTGCCGTAACCCGCGTCAACGACAACGGTTTCTGCAACGGCGACGTGATGGGCGTTTATATCGTAGATTACGAGGGAAACAAGCCGGGAACCTTGAAGGTAAACGGCAACCGTGGCGATAATGTGCGCCACACTTTCGATGAGCCTAACTATAAGTGGAACTCCGCTTATGACCTTTTCTGGAAAGACAAGCATACACATATTGATGTGTATGGTTACTATCCTTTTGCCAATCCTGAGAGCATAGAAGATTATCAGTTTGAGGTTCAGAAAGACCAGAGCAAGGCAACCGAGAATGGCGAAATGGGTGGCTACGAAGCGAGCGATTTTCTCTGGGGCAAAGTGTCAGATGTGGCTCCTACCACCAGCGTAATCCGTTTGCCTATGGCGCATCGCATGTCTAATGCCCGTGTTACCCTGATTCAGGGTTCCGGCTTTGCTGAGGGCGAATGGGCGAATCTGGAGAAGATTGTTCTGACAGCCAACGTAGCCCGCAAGGCAAGCATCAACCTTTCTACTGGCGAAATCAAGACAGCAGGTACTGTAGAGAACACCATGACCATCCCATCTCGTACTAACGACGAGTGGCGCACCATCGTGGTTCCTCAAACCGTGGCAGCCGGCACAACCCTCTTCAGCATCACCATCGGCGGCGTGCCTTATAAGTTCACTAAGAACGAGGCTTTTACCTATGTATCTGGCAAGATGATGAACTTCGGTATCAAAGTAGATAAGCAGACTGGAAGCGGCGCTTACAAACTGACTTTGGTAAGCGAAAGCATTACTCCTTGGGAGAATGATTTGGTAAGCCATGATGCAACGGCAAAGGAGTATATTGTTATCAACTCTACTCCTGGAGGTTTGAAGAATGCCATTACTGCGGCTAATAAGGACTATACTCAGGTTCGAAATCTCAAGATTACAGGACAGATTAATGCAAAGGATTTTTACTTCATGAGAGATTCTATGCTCCATTTGTCAGCATTGAATTTGAAAGAAGTTCGAATCAAAGGATGGGGAAAGAACGAAGAGAATGAAGAGAATATGGATGATCAAATTCCAAATAGTGCTTTCTATTTCATTCAGACTGTGGGAGGAAGTAATAGTCTCAATAGAATAGTTCTTCCTGACACTTTAAAATCTATTGGTTCAAATGCGTTCTACGGCTGCAAATATCTGTCAGGTTCTCTTATAATCCCTGAAGGTGTGACAGAAATTAAACGTGGAGCTTTCAACGGATGTATCGGTCTAAATGGAATCTTATCTCTCCCATCTACTCTAAAAAAATTAGGAAATAGAGGCGAAGATGACATGGGTGATGAAGGAACTGACTATTATGGAGGCGTATTTCAAAATTGTAGAAATCTTACAGGAAATTTAATTTTGCCAGATAATTTGGAATTAATTAGAGGATATTGCTTCTCTGGGTGTAGTGGATTATATGGTGAATTAAGATTACCTGCAAAACTTAAGAGAATGGGTAATTGTGCATTTAGCTCTTGTTCTGGATTCACAGGCTCATTATCAATACCACAAGGTATTACAGCACTTCCATCTGAAGCATTTCATAACTGTGGTTTTAACGGAACACTAACTTTACATAATGGTATAACAAATATTGCAAACGATGCTTTTGCTAACTGCCATTTCAAAGGCGAATTACACTTGCCAAAAAGTCTAAAAGTCATTTCAGAAAACGCCTTCTGTAACAATGATTTTTCTGGAACATTAACATTACCATCTACCCTTACCCATATCGGTAGCAATGCATTTGCATACAATTGGCGATTGATGGGAATTCTTGACATTCCACAAGAAGTAGAGAGCATTGGAGAAAACGCATTTAGCAATTGTAAAATGCTGGAAGGCATCATCTTTCCAGAATCTATGGAGACTATTCGCCAAGGCGCATTCAATGAATGCTATGGTATAAATTCCATTATATGTAAAGGAACGATGCCTGCCCATATTGAGAGCGGAGCTTTCAATGGCGTAGCCAAGGATAACTTCACTCTCGAAGTTCCTGAGTCTGCCATTTCCCAGTATCAGGCTGCACCAGGCTGGTGCGACTTCAAGCGAATCGCAGCTCACCACGAACTCGTTTGCCGTCCATCTGTAGCCTGCGCCTTGAGCACGGAGCATAAGCAGAAACTGGTAATTAACGCCGAGGGCGAATGGGAAGTAGCCAGCAAGCCAAACTGGTGTGAGGTTTCTCCTGCCAGCGGCAACAAGAAGACAGAAGTTACTTTGACCATCAAGGGAATGGCTAAGAATGCTGATAGCCGTGATGGAAAGGTGGTATTCCGCCTGAAAGACAAAGACTATACCCACGAATGTAGCGTTTCGCAGTATGGTTATGAATATGGCGAGGACGAATGGATTACCCTGCAGAAGGCTACCAAGGGCAATAATGGTGGAATCAACATCGTTCTGCTCGGCGACGGCTTTAACGCAAAGGATATTGCCAGCGGCAAATATCTGAATGATATCAAGCAGGAAGTGGAGTATTTCTTCGGTATCGAGCCTTACAAGACTTACCGTGATTACTTCAACGTTTATACCGCCATTCCGCTTTCTACGGAATCGGGCGTAGGAACCGTGAACACCATCCGCTACAACCGATTCAATACCACCTTTACCGGTGGCGTAGGATTGAAAGCAGATTATGATGAAGTATTCGATTATGCTCTGGGCGCTCCAACCGTCAACAAGGGCAATCTGAATCAGACCCTGATCATCATGGTTCCTAATTCTACCGATTACGGCGGCATCTGCCAGATGTGGGAAGATGGTTCGGCTATTGCTTTTTGTCCGCAGAGTACCTACGGCTATCCGCTCGATACCCGTGGCGTCATCCAGCATGAGGCAGGCGGACACGGATTCGGAAAGTTGGGCGATGAGTACATTTATCACAACGCCTTCATCGATTTCTGTGGATGTTCTTGCTGCGGACACGTTCTTGAATTCAACGCTGCCAAGTCACTCGGCTGGTACGACAACCTGGAACTTACCGGCAAGATGCATAGCGTAGGCTGGAGTCATCTGATTTTCGACGACCGATATAGCGACATCGTAGATATCTACGAGGGAGGCTACATGCACAACCGAGGCGTATTCCGTTCGGAGCCGAACTCCTGCATGAACAACGATATTCCTTACTACAGCACCATCAGCCGTGAGAGTATCGTGAAGCGCATCAAGGCTTATGCCGGAGAAACCTACAGTTTCGAAGATTTCGTTAAGAACGACAAGCGAGATGCGGGAATCGTAGAGAGCCGTGCTTTCGGCGGCAATGGCGACCAGCGCACATCCGGAACCTACCAGCATGCTCCAGTCTTCCATAAAGGCAGTCCGCTGAAAATGACAAAGGTTAGAAAGCATCGCTAAGAGCGAGGGCAAGGTAAATCAGAATATGGACCATTAAAACAAGAAAAAAATGAAGAAACATATAATAAGATACGCCAGTTTTGCGTTGGCTATATTAGGAATGGTTTCATGTAGCGAGGAGGTGGAAACAACCTCCCGCTACAAGGATGCCCAATCTACGCCGATGACTTTTGCCGTAAACTATCCCGGCCAGAGCCGTGCCACGGCAACCAGTTTCGAGTCAAACGACAAGATAGGTCTCTACGTGGCAGAAAGCAAGGCTCCACTCGAAATAGGCGGCAATCTCGTGAACAACGAAGCGCTCACCTACGATGGCAGCAAATGGGAAGCCGCCCGCACCCTCTATTGGGACGAAGGCACCTACAACGCCTACGCTTACTACCCATACATACAGGGCATAAGCAGCACGACAGACCAGCCTTTCAGCGTAGCTCTCGACCAGAGCACCCCGAAGACGGCAACTGCACCCGGCGGTTACGAGGCAAGCGACCTGCTCTTTGCCACCAGCAAGGACATCCAGGCATCCAACTCCCCTATCAGCCTCAACTTCAAGCACATCATGAGCAAGCTCAAGATACGCCTGATCAAGGGCGAAGACTTTGAGGGAGACATGCCTACCCATGCCCAGGTAACCATCCACAGCACGGTACCTACAGCCACCATCGACCTTCAGGCAGGCGTGGCAACCCGTTATGTGAAAGGAACCCAGCAGAGCATCATCGCCCATCAGGAGAGCGACTACATCTACTCGGCCATCATCGTGCCTCAACGCATCGAAAACCGAAGACCACTCATCGAGGTGGTAATGAAAGGTGTAAGTTATCTCTACGAGAGCAGTTTCTGGTTTAAACCCGGAACCGAACATCTTGTCAACTTCATTATTTCTGATAACCCAGACCAGGTGAAGATAGAGATAGGCGGCGAGATTCAGAACTGGGGGAAATAAATAAGAAAGCCTTTCTCCCGAAGGGCTATGAATGATAAGAATACATAGAATTATAAATGAAGAAGACGGTATTGATATTATCCCTTCTAGCATTCCTTCTCGGAGGATGGGTGGCAGCCTTGTGGCTGCTGCCCTCTGCCGTTTATAAAGGCGACTGTCAGGAAATCCGATACGGAGTGAACGAAGGACTGGAACTTGTAGAACAGGACAACGGTGCGAAAGGCAAGCGATACGTGGTAGAAGATGCAGACGGAAACGAGCTGTTTACCATCCCTTTGCGTGGCTGTCTGCTAGACACCCGGTTCCGCAACGGGCAGCTCCGGTTCCGCGAGCAAAACTCTAAGAGAGAGGGATTTATCGACCGCCAGGGTATGGTAGTATTCACAGAAGACAATAAAAATGCGGTTCCGGAAGCCAACAGGCAGCAGGCGCAGATGCTGATGAACGGAGAGACGGAAGAAGGCACGAAGAGTGCGGCTGATTACCAACCGGAAGAACAGGCAAGCAGGCAAGCGAATGCACCAAAAGCAGGAAAGACCAGCCATCTTTCGCAGGTAAATCTCAAGACGATGGCACAGTCGAATCCTTTCTACAAGGAAGCCTCGAAAATCATGCAGGGCAAACTCACAGAGACCGATGCCAGACGCCGCCATACCATCCTCAACTACTGCGAACATTTCCGCAGAGCCTATACCACCAAGGATCTAGATTTCCTGAAACAGGTATTTAGCGACAAGGCACTCATCATCGTAGGAAACGTGATAAAACCAGTAGCCAACGACAACAAGTGTCAGGCTGAAGCAAAGGTAACCTACGCCATTCACTCGAAGAAAGACTATATTTCAAGACTGGCGAAGGTATTTACAGCCAACCAGAAGATAGACTTGAAATTCTCGGGATTCCGCATCATGCGCCATCCTACGATGGACGGCATTTACGGCGTCACCCTCCGGCAGCAATACAAGAGCGACCGCTACGCAGACGACGGCTATCTCTTTCTGCTCTGGGATTTCCGCAACCCGTCCATGCCACTCATCCACGTGCGCACCTGGCAACCGGCAGGAACCGTACATAGCGGAGACGATGTAATCAGTATACAAGATTTTAATTTAGAATAATATGATGATACTCTTATTCATATTAAGCCTGTGGTCAGCATCCGTTCAGGCACAAGAGTTTTCGGTAGCAGGTTTCCGCCTGTTGCCCAACGACGTGAGTGCCTTTATCACCCCCGTGCGCGACCTCAACGATGAGCCTTGCGCCCTGGTGAAGGTAGAAGCACCCTCCGACTTTGCCTTCTCCACCCCGCTCGGAATCGTATCGCGAAAAGATAAAGTGGGCGAAATCTGGCTCTATCTTCCTAAAGGCTCCAAACTGCTCACCATCAAGCATCCGGAATGGGGCGTGCTCCGCGATTACCGGTTCAGCAAACCGCTGGAAAGCAGAATGACCTACGAGCTGAAACTGAAACTGCCCAAGCCTATTCCTATCATCCAGGAGAAGCACGACACCATCGTAGAGGTAAAGACGGTAATAGATACGATTGCCATCCCACAAGTACGTAAGAAGATGTCACTCGCCCTCTACACGCTCGCCACGCTATCCCTTCATGAAGACGGACCGTCCTATGGTCTCTTCTTCGCCCTGATGCGCCGCCACGGCTTCTTCATCCATGCCAGCAGCAACCTCAAGAGCATAGGCAGCACAGAGGGAACCTGCAACAAAGAAGGTTTCACGCCGGGCAGCAGCATCAAACCTTATTATACAGGCAATACACACCACCAGAACTATACCTTTACCGCTGGAGCCATCCACCACATCACGCATGGCTTCTGTCTCTTCGAAGGCGTAGGCTACGGCAAAGCCGCTACAGCCTGGCAGCAGACCGAGAGCAGCGGAGGCGGATACCTGCTCAACGAAGACCTTACCCACAAAGGCTTCGCAGCCCAGCTGGGTGTGCTCGCCTCGTTCAACAGAGTGAGCATCGCAGCCTCAGCCATCACCATCGCCGGAAAACAATGGCAGGGCAGCATCGGCATAGGTATTAAAATAGGAAAACAAAAGAAGTAAGAAATGAACATAAAAAGCATATTACGCGGCATCAGATTTCTTGCCCTCCTGATAGGAAACATGATGATGGCAGGTTGCAGCAATAGCGATAAGCCTGCTTATCTGGAGCCGCACCTGATAACCACAGAGGCGACCCACGTCACCCGAACAGAGGCTACCCTCAACGGATCAGCCGCCATAGAGGGAGAAACAGAAATGCCGAAACTCCTGTTCAGATACGGCACTTCGGAGAGCATGAACCTCAATACCAGCGAGGTTCATGCCCAGGGAGCTGACGTCTCGCTGGTTCTGACGGGGCTCAAAGCGGGCACTACCTATTATTATATGCTGCAGGGCAACAACGGGCGAACAACCACAACCAGCAACATGATGAGTTTCACCACCCAGCCCAATATAAGTCCGAAACTATCGTCGGCTACACTCTTGAGTCACGGACCGATGAGCGCATTCGTAAGCTACGAAATAACCGATGATGGTGGCGAGGGGGGGGAGCCGATGACCGAAACCGGATGCTACGTTTATCTGACCGGCGAGCCGGAGAACAAGCAGAAATGCATCGTAGAAAACTTTGACGGAAAGAAGGGAAAAATCAAGTTGCGCATCGGAAATCTGGAGCGGAATGCCCACTACGAATTCCAACCTTTCGCTCGGAATAGGGTAGGAGAAACCATAGGAACCGCCATCAAATATGATACGAGCGACGCCATTACGCTAAACGAAACAGGTGAACTGACCCAGCTGATGGGCAATCATCTTTACGAATACACCCAGCTGACCATAGCCGGAACCCTGAACGGCGAAGACCTCAGCTGTATGAGAATGATGATGGGGCGCGACAACGATAACGCAGTCACCCCCGGCAAGCTATCGGATATAGACCTTACCGACGTTCACCTCGCAGCAGGCGGAATGGTAGGTCCTTATCATCACGAAGCTGCAGAAAACCAGATTGTGCAAGGCACATTTGCCGGTTGCGAGAAGCTCACCCACGTAGTTCTCCCAGCCGATGCAACCACCATAGAGAAAGATGCATTTGCCGATTGCACTTCGCTCCGCGAGATAGAGATTCCAGCCTCAGCAGGCAGCATTCTCCCTTCCAGCGGATGCACGGCGCTCGAAGCCCTTACGGTTTCGCCTGCCAACGCTTACTACAAGAGTCAGGACGGCGTGCTGCTGAATGCAGAGGGCAACAGAATCGTCTGGTTTCCGATGGGCAAGAAGGGCAAATACACCCTTCCTTCCGCCTTTACCTCCATTGGCGCCTACGCCTTCAAGGAATGCAGCATCGAGGCATTTTATCTGTCAGACAACGTCAAAACATTAGGTCAAGGCGCCTTCATGGACAGTCAGATAAAGGAAATACATCTTGGGGCAGGCATCAAGCTGATTCCTACAGGCGTTTTCCAAGGCTGCCGGAAACTCACGAAAGTGTATCTGGGAGCCAACACAGAACAAATCAGCAACTACGCCTTCGACGGAAGTCCGCTTACCGACCTTTATGTTTCAGCTTCCATGATTCCTTACTGCGAAGAAAACGCCTTCGCCAACAAGGTAGAAGACTTCTTCGCCACCTGCGTGCTCCACGTGCCTGCAGGCATGAAAAAGAAATATCAGAACCATAAAATATGGGGTAAATTCACCCATATAGTAGAAGAATAAAAATGTTGAATAATCATATAATTAAAAGATAAATTATGACAACACCCGAAATAGAAGAGCTCAAATCACTCGTAGAACAGAAATACGGCAAGATTCTTGCCACGACAACCGACTTCGAAGAGTTTTCACTCTATCTGGAGAAGAAAGCAAGTGGAACTATTTCGCCATCCACCCTCAAACGACTCTATGGTTATGTGAGCGACAATCACAAGCCACGCATGGTAACCCTCGATGTGCTTTCCCAATATATCGGTCATCGGAACTACATGGAATTTACCCATTGGCTCAAGACAAGCACCAAGTACAACAGTTCCTTCTTCAAGGCAAACCAGCTGGTAAGTAGCGATTTGCAAGAAGGTTCTCTTGTTTCTATCGGTTGGAGTCCCAACCGTCTGCTGCAGCTCCGCTATCTGGGCGACAGTACCTATGAAATAGAGAAATCAGAGAACAGCAAGCTGCAGCCTGGCGACCGCTTCGTAACAGGCTGTTTCATCAAGGAACAGCCCCTCTTCCTGCCCTACATCGAGCGTGGCGGCGAGCGTACAGCCTCGTTCGTAGCCGGCAGAAACGGTGGACTTACCGTCATCAGCATCAACGAGAAATAAAATAACAGTAATCAAGAAAAAGAGGAATCCGTGAGCATGGAAGAAACTGAAGAAAAGAAGAAGAAAACGACATCGGGATTTACCGAGGATATCAGCAAGGAGATGAGCAATTCAAACCCCTTGCCTGTGGAGGATGCATTCAGCAATCTCCACCAATGCTACGTGTCTATTTCGGGCCATACACGCATCTTTACAGCCACCAAATACGGCAAGCGTTTCATGTTGAAATGTCTCAAGAACGATTTTCTCTACACCCCTATTTACCGCCAGGCACTCGCCAAGGAGTTTGAAATAGGCCAGCAGCTGGAACATCCCAATATCTGCCGTACCATCGACCTGGAAAAGGTTGACAACCTGGGCACGGTAGTGGTGATGGAATATATTGACGGCGATAATCTGGAGCAGCTCATCAAGAAGAATGCCCTCTCGGCAGAACTCGCCCGCAAGATAGCAGGACAGCTGATGGATGCGCTGGAATACATGCACAACAAACAGATGATTCATCGCGATCTGAAGCCTTCCAACATCATGATTACACATAACGGGCAGAACGTGAAACTCATCGATTTCGGTCTCTCGGATAGCGATTCTTTCTGCGTATTGAAATCGCCAGCCGGAACTTCGGGCTATATTGCTCCCGAACAGATGCTACCAGCTGCCAAGGCTGAACCGCGTGCCGATATTTATTCTCTGGGCATGGTTCTGGGCGACATGGCCAAGGCTACGGGCGATAAGGCGCTCAGCAAGATGGCAGAAATCTGTAGTTGCCGCGACCCGCAAAGCCGTCCGCAAAGCATCGCCCAACTGCGCCAGCGCCTGTCCTGTACGCCCCGTTACCGCCACGCCTTGCTCCTGCTCTGTGCCCTCATCATCGCCCTACTGGCAGCCCTGGCCGGGAGTTATTATCATCTGGAAAAGAATGCCCAAGAACCTGCATCTTCGGCAAGCGACAGCATTCAGCCCAACGACAATAAGGTAATCGACTATCAGCTTTGGGATAAATAAAGCAGGAACTTTAAACATATTTATCTCTTTTTCTTTCCATATTCGGCAGAAATACGCTACTTTTGCACCCTATATGGAACAGATTTCACCAATTCAGGCATTATTGCAGCAACGCACCCTGCTCCAGCTGGAGTATTATACCGAGAAAGAAGCCTTCCGCAAGCTTACCGAACAGATGGGCATGCAGCGGAAGGTGAAACGAGGTGATGCCTGGTTCCCGCTACAGGTGGGAAAGAGCTTTTATAATTCGCTGAACCAGACAGCCATAGAGGTTTTCCGAACCTCTGACCAGGATATCGAGCACAATTTTGAGTTCGGTCGCCCCGTCATGTTCTTTAGAAGTGAAAGAAGTGAAGAACTTAAATATTTCTCCTTTACCGGAACCGTGAGTTATGTGGATGGCGACAGAATGGTGGTTACCGTTCCCGATTCTGCCCCTCTGCTCGAACTTCAGCAGTCAACCGATCCTATCGGCGTACAGCTATCCTTTGATGAAACCAGCTACAAACTGATGTTCGAGGCCCTGGACCGCGTAATGAAGGCGAAGAACAACCGTCTGGCTTATCTCCGCGATTTATTCTATTCCCATCAGAAGGCAGGAAGATTCTCCTTCGAACCGATGAAGTTCCCTTGGCTCAATCCTACCCAGGAAAGGGCTGTGAACGAGGTGCTTTGGGCGAAGGATGTGGCCATCGTTCACGGACCTCCGGGAACCGGAAAGACTACAACCCTGGTGGAAGCCATCAACGAAACCCTGATGAGGGAAAGCCAGGTTCTGGTGTGTGCACAAAGCAACATGGCGGTAGACTGGATTTCAGAAAAACTGGTGGATAGAGGCATCAACGTGCTCCGTATCGGAAACCCAACCCGCGTAAACGACAAGATGCTGGGCTTCACCTACGAGCGCCGCTTTGAGAGCCATGCTGATTACCCTCAGCTTTGGGCGATTCGCAAGGCAATCAGAGAATTAAGAAAGAACAGGAAGAAGGGTAGCGAAAACTATCATCAGAAGATGGACAGGCTGAAGAGCCGTGCTGCCGAAATAGAACTCCGCATCAACGCAGAACTCTTTGGCGAGGCGCGTGTCATCGCCTGTACCCTGGTAGGCTCAGCCCATCATCTGCTGGAAGGCATGAAGTTCGGTACCCTCTTTATCGACGAGGCTGCGCAGGCTTTGGAAGCTGCCTGCTGGATCCCGATGAAGAGAGCCAGCCGGGTGATTCTGGCAGGCGACCATTGTCAGCTGCCGCCTACCGTAAAGAGTATTGCGGCATTAAGAGCCGGACTGGGCAAGACCCTGATGGAGCGCATCGCCGAAAACAAGCCCGAGGTAGTAACCCTGCTGAAAATCCAATACCGCATGAACGATGAAATCATGCGATTCTCGAGCGACTGGTTCTACGGGGGCAAGGTGGAGAGTGCGCCTCAGATCAAATACCGGAGCGTATTGGATTATGACCATCCGATAACGTGGATTGATACTTCGAACGAGGAGAATCAGATAACGATAGAAGGAGAAGATGCTCCTGAGGATTCTGCTTCCACAGCATCTTCTGTATCTGCAGCCAATCAGAATTCTGATTTGAACTTCAAGGAGCAGTTTGTGGGCGAGAGTTTCGGGCGTATCAACAAGGCGGAAGCCGAGCTAACCCTGCTCACCCTGGCGGAATACTTCACCAAGATAGGCAAGCAGCGCGTTTTGGAGGAAAGAATCGATGTAGGCATCATTTCGCCTTACCGTGCCCAGGTGCAGTATCTCAAGAAACTCATCAAGAAGTATGAGTTCTTCAAGCCTTACCGCCGCCTGATAAGCGTGAATACGGTAGATGGTTTCCAGGGGCAGGAAAGAGACGTGATCCTCATCTCCCTGGTACGTTCCAACGATGAAGGTCAGATCGGATTCCTGAAAGACCTCCGCCGCATGAACGTGGCGATGACGAGAGCCCGAATGAAGCTCATCATCCTGGGCAACAAGGACACGATGACGAAACATCCTTTCTACAAGAAACTGTGGGAGTATGTGGAAGCTATCAACAACAACGAATAAAATAAAGACTATTTTATGCTACAACGAGACTACATACAGCGACTGATTCGCGAGTTTATGGCGGCACTCGAAAGAATGCTCGAAAAGAAAGAGGTGGAGGTGAGACGTGAGAAGATCAGGGAACTCTACAATCAATACGTAGGCCCTTACGCCTTCTACAGCATCGCCACCATAGAAGACGTGATGAAGGCGATGGCAGGAATAGAGGACGAGGAGAAGCGACTCTCCAAGATGGATATGCTTGCCGAACTCTACTATCACGAGGCGGATACCGTGGGGCAGCCCGCAAGAGATGAACTCCTGAACAAGGCGTTCATGCTCTTCGATTATGTGGAAGCCCACGGAGATACGTTTTCCATCGAGCGCC
>ERZ809201.862-NODE-862-length-12346-cov-3.629810_pt1 | contig 12346 bp, 10 predicted proteins | sample MGYA00520516_ERZ809201 | MGnify/ENA primary metagenome ERZ809201 (study PRJEB31570, sample SAMEA3213006) | Homo sapiens | biome: human-gut; feature: human gut; material: fecal | place: Sweden | collected 2011 ... | reverse complement strand
TCCGACCTGCAGCCGCGCGCCTGCCTCGGCCAGTCGAAGTACGGCGAGATCATCGCCCTGCTCGTTGAGGGCCGGCTCACGACGTCGGTCGGCATCAGCGTGCCGGACTGCGCGGCCATCATGACCAAGCACGACTGCATGCAGGCCATGAACCTCGACGGCGGCACCAGCGCCATGATCTGGTACAAGGGCAAGTACATCATGCGCAGCTCCAACCCCGCGCTCACCGCCGGGCGCACGCTGCCGAACGCTTTCGTCTACACCGGAAATTAACGCTGCGGCAGCTGACAGCCCCAACAGCCTCGCAGAGTTTGACACACGCAAACGTCCCTGACCGCCGGTCAGGGACGTTTGTGCGCAATGCGCAAAAGATTTCCCGAAAAACGGGTGCAGATTCGTGAAAATGGGGCTTGCAATCCGGCGCGGGAAGTGGTAGAGTAACACCATCGAGAAACCGATGACCGAGAGGAGTACCCATTCACGAAGCTTTCAGAGAGCAGCGGACGGTGGAAGCGCTGCAGCGGACGGGTGGCGAATGGACTCGTGAGGGCAAACCGATTGCAGCAGCATGAGGGGCGACGGTGGCCGCGGCCGTTATCCGGCGGAGCGTATGATCGTACGTGCAAAGTGGGCGCATGAGCGCCAACATGGGTGGCACCGCAGGAGTTACAGTCTTGTCCCATGAAACGGATGGAACCGTTTCGTGGACGAGGCTTTTTTTATTGCTCAAATTACCGCAGGAGGGATGCAGATGACCCGCAAAACCAGACGATGGCGTGGCGGCCGGAGAATTTTTGCCGCGTCAGACCGTATCCGAACAGTTCAAAACCAACCGCTTTCAATATAGAAGGAGAATATACTATGAATCAGACTTTCCAGAAGATCGTCGGCGGCGTGCTCGCCGTCACCGCGCTCATGGGCCTGTCCGCCTGCGGCAGCAAGACCGAGGACACCAAGGCCGATGGCAAGACCTATAAGGTCGGCATCGTGCAGTTTGTGGACGATGCGTCCCTCAACCAGATCGAGGCGGCCATCGAGGCCGAGCTCGACGCGAAGGCCACGGAGCTGGGCGTGAAGTTCGACTACACGCTCTACAACGGCCAGGCCGACGGCACGACGCTTAACCAGATCGGCGCCGAGCTCGTCAGCAAGGGCGTGGATCTCATCGTCCCGATCGCAACGCCGGCCGTGAAGATCATGCAGTCCGCTACCGAGGACACCGAGATCCCCATCGTTTTCTCCGCCGTGTCTGACCCCGTCGGCGCCGGCATTGTTGATTCGCTCGACGCGCCCGGCGGCCGCATCACTGGCACGAGCGACGCGCTCAACACCAAGGGCCTGCTCGACCTGATGCTCGCCCAGAACCCGGACACCAAGACCGTTGGCCTGCTCTACTCCAAGAGCGAGGATTCCTCCAAGCAGCCGATCGAGGACGCGAAGGCCTACCTCGAGGGCAAGGGCATCCGCTGCGTGGAAAAGACCGGCACCACCACCGATGAAGTCACCTCCGCCGTCGATGCGCTCATCGCCGAGAAGGTCGACGCCGTCTTCACCCCGACCGACAACACCATCATGACCGCCGAGCTCGCCATCTACGAGAAGTTCCTCAATGCCAAGATCCCGCAGTACTGCGGCGCGGACTCCTTCGCCCTCAACGGCGCGTTCGTCGGCTACGGTGTGGATTACACCAAGCTCGGCACGATCACGGCCGACATGGTCGTGCAGGTGCTCGTTGACGGCAAAGACCCCGCCACGCTGCCCGTGACCACGTTCGATAACGGCATCGCCATGATCAACACCGAAAGCTGCGCCGCCCTCGGCTACGACCTCGCGGCTGTCAAGCAGGCGTTCGACGGCAAGTGCAGCTCCGTGCTCGAGACGACCACGCAGCAGAATTTTGACTGATATCTGACATCCCGAAGGAGGGAGTTCCATGCTGACCGTTTTGCAGACGGCGCTCGAGGTCGGCCTCATTTACGGCCTCGTCGCGCTGGCACTGTTCATCAGCTTTTCCATCCTGAATATCGCCGACCTGTCCACGGACGGCTGCTTCACGCTCGGCTGCGCCGTGGGCGCCATGCTCACCATCGCCGGCCACCCGATCCTCGCGCTGTTCGCGGCCATGGCGGCGGGCATGCTCTCGGGCTACATCACGGCCTTTTTGCAGACGCGCCTCGGCGTTGAGAGCATCCTCGCCGGCATCATCTCGAACACCGGCCTCTACACGATCAACCTCGCGGTCATGGGCTTTTCGTCCAACGTGTCCATCACCGGGGTCGACACGGTGTTTTCGCTCTTCAAGGGCCTTGTCGGCGGGCAGTGGAGCCGGCTGATCCTGCTCGCGCTCATCGCGGCGGTCATCGTGCTCGTGCTCATCCGCTTTTTCGGCACGTCCCTCGGCCTGTCCATCCGCGCCACGGGCGACAGTCTCGACATGGTCAGCGCTTCCTCCATCAATCCGAAAGCCACCATCACGATCGGCCTGTGCCTGGCCAACGCCCTCACGGCGCTGTCCGGCTGCCTGATCGGGGAATACAACAAGTTTTGCGACATCAACCTCGGCACCGGCATGGTCACGATCGCGCTGGCGAGCCTCATCATCGGCGAGGTCTTTGCCGGCCGCCGCGGCAGCATCGTCTACCGCTTCATCATCGCGCTGGCGCTGCGGCTGAACATCTCGGCCGAGTATTTCAAGCTCGTGTCCGCCGTCATCGTGGCCGTCGCCATCGCCGCGCCGAACATGAAGGACTACGTCCATCTGGCGAAGATCAAGTCCAACGCCCGCAAGCTGCGCGCCCTGTCCGGAAAGGGGGACGAGACCGATGCTTGAAGTTTCCCATATTTCCAAGACGTTCAACGCCGGCACCGTCAACGAGAAGCGCGCCCTGTCCGACCTCTCGCTCCGGCTGGCCGACGGGGAGTTTGCCACCATCGTCGGCTCGAACGGCGCCGGCAAGAGCACGCTCTTCAATGCCATCGCCGGTGTGTTTTACGTCGACGCCGGCACGATCACGCTCGACGGGCGGGACATCACGTTCCTGCCGTCGCACAAGCGTAGCCGCCGCATCGGCCACCTGTTCCAGGATCCGCTCAAGGGCACTGCGCCGCACATGACCATCGAGGAAAACCTCGCCGTGGCCTACCTCCGCTCGCCGGAAAAGCATAAGTCCTTCCGCCGCGTGACACGCCGCGACCGCGACTTTTTCCGTGACGCGCTCGCCCAGCTCGACATGGGGCTGGAGGACCGCATGAACACGCCCGTCGGCCTGCTCTCCGGCGGCCAGCGCCAGGCGCTGACGCTGCTCATGGCCACCATGGTCACGCCCGAGCTGCTGCTGCTCGACGAGCACACCGCCGCGCTCGACCCCGTCACGGCCGATAAGGTGCTCGCGCTCACGCGCAGCGTCGTGTCGGAGCGCAGCATCTCCTGCCTCATGATCACGCACAATATGCACCAGGCGCTCGAGCTCGGCACGCGCACGCTCATGATGGACGCCGGCCGCATCGTGCTCGATGTCTCCGGCCCGGAGCGCGCGGACATGACCGTGCAGGGCCTGCTCGACGCCTTCGCCGCCAAGGCGGGCGAGGCGTTTGATAACGACCGCGTCCTGCTGTCCACGGCCGAGGACCGCGAGAACTGAATTTCGGCAAAGAAAAATCAGCCGCCCACCGGGCGGCTGATTTTTCGTGCTTATAAACTTTATAAACTTAATAGAACGTGGCCACCGGTTCTTCCGGCTTTTCGACCTCCTGCACGGACTGCACCGTGAACACGGGGCCCTTGCGGCCGTAGGCGCGGTGAAACTTGTAGTCCAGCCGGGCCGTGATGATGGCCCACTCGTCGTTGCGGATCTCGTCGGCGCGGTCCCACACACAGATGACGCCCGCGAACTGAATGTCCTGCACGCAGCAGGTCATGATGTGCCGCCCGGCGATGAAGCAGCCCTTCGGCACGTTCTTGCGCACAAGGCAGCGGCACTTGACCTCGATGGTCTTGCCGTCGTACTTCTTCGGCTCTTCGGACATGTCGCGGTACCAGATGGCGAAGTCGCGGTCCTCGATCTCGACGACCGGGGCGTCGAGGTCGAACGGCAGCGGATCTTCAATGTCGTCGTACACGACCTTGCCGTCGGTGTATTCATACGCGATGTCGCACCGGCGGGAGATGGCGCGGATGACGCGGTGCATCTCCATGCGGTCCATGCTGTCGTTGTAGCGGTTGAGCACGACGAGCTCGGCGCTCTTGAGCTTGTCCACAGTGAGCTGGCGCATATTCGCGTTGTAGCTCAAAAACGACGTCGCGTCGCAAAACAGGAATTCCTGCGCGACCGCCCAGCCCTCCGGCAGGTTGCCGTAGAGTGAGTCGAGCATCCACATACCGTTGTACTCCACGAGCACGCGCTCGGGGCGGATCTCGTCCTGCAGCGCCTTCAGGTGCGAGACGGTGAGGTCGGCCTCTTCGTCGATGTTGCGCACAAAGACGTTGCCGGCGCAGAACTTGTCCGGCTCGTAGACTTCCTCGCCCTCTTCGCACAGCAGCAGCAGCGTGCGCTCGCCCTTGTGGAAGCGCTCGTCCTCGAGCGTCTCCTGAATGAATTTCGTCTTGCCGGCCTCCAGAAAGCCGGTGAACAGGTATACCGGCAGATCCGGCGCCTGCTGTTTCGTGTCAGCCAATGTGGAACAGCTCCTTCAGTGCATCCTCGGCCAGGTGCGACCCGATCACGCACACGCGGCCGGTGACCTGTGCGCTGCCGCGGCGGACGTCGGACTCGCCGGGCACGTAGTCAAAGTGGATCCAGCCGCCGTCGGTCGCAGGCACGATGCCCTTGGCGCGCAGCACGACGCCGTAGCGGTGCTCGTTGATGAGCGCGTCGAGCGCGGTGCGGATCTCGTCGTCGGTGTATTTGCGCGGCGTCTCGGTGCCCCAGCTCGTGAACACCTCGTCCGCGTGGTGGTGATGGTGATGGTGGCCGCAGCAGTGGTCGTGGTCGTGCTCGTCGTGATCGTGGTCATCGTGGTCATGGTCATGGCTGCAGCAGTGGTCATGGTCGTGCTCATCGTGGTCATGATGATGCTCGTGTTCATGCTCGTGTTCATGCTCGTGCTCATGTTCGTGGTCATCGTCATCCTCATCGTCGTCATGGTGATGATGGCCGCAGCAGCATTCGTGCTCGTGCTCGTCATCGTCGTCGTGATGATGGTGATGGTGCTCGTGCTCGTCCTCGTCGTCCTCCTCGGCGGCCTCGGCCTTGAGGTGCTCGAGCTCGGCGGACAGCGTGTCGCGCCGCTCCATCGTCTCGAGGATCTGCTTGCCGTCCAGCTCCGTCCACGGCGTGGTCACGATCGTGGCGGTCGGGTTCTTCTCGCGCAGCAGCGCCACGGCGGCGTCGAGCTTCTCGGGGCGGATACCCTCGGTACGCGAGAGGATGATGGCGCTTGCGTTCTCGACCTGGTTGTTGAAAAACTCGCCGAAGTTCTTCATGTACATCTTGCACTTGTTCGCGTCCACGACGGTCGTGAAGCCGTTGAGTACCAGCTCGTCGGACTGTACGCCCTGCACGGCGCGGATGACGTCGCTCAGCTTGCCGACGCCCGAGGGCTCGATGAGGATGCGGTCGGGGTGGAACTGCTCGAGCACTTTTTTGAGCGCGTCGGCAAAGTCGCCCACGAGGCTGCAGCAGATGCAGCCGGAGTTCATCTCGTTGATCTGCACGCCGGAGTCCTTGAGGAAGCCGCCGTCGATGGCGATCTCGCCGAACTCGTTTTCGATCAGCACGATCTTTTCGCCCGTGTAGGCCTCAGCGATCAGTTTTTTGATCAGCGTGGTCTTGCCGGCACCGAGAAAGCCGGAGAAAATATCAATTTTTGTCATAAAAGAAAGCACTTCCTGTCTGGGAGCACGCGCCCCCGAAATTTTGTCCATTATTATAGCACGAAATTGTGAACGAAACAAGTCCGCCGCGTCGATGGGATGTGGTTGCGTTTTCACCGCCGCTGCGGTAAACTGGAGACATGAGATGGAATGCATTTTGGAAAATTTTAAGGCGAAACTGGCGCGCGGCCATTTACCTGTTCGTGCTCGCGGCGCTGGCGGTGCTGCTCGTGGTCGTGTGTGTCCGCCGCGGGCAGACCGCCGCGCAGCCCGAGCCCACGCCCCGCACATCCGCTGCCGTCCAGAAGGATGCAGCGCAGACGCTGCTCGACGGCATGAGCACGCGCGAGAAGATCTGCCAGCTGCTCATCGTGCACCCCGAGGCGCTCACGTCCGGCGGCGCCGTCACGGCCATGACGGATGACCTCGCCGCCGCGCTGCGCGACTATCCGGTCGGCGGCTTTCTGCTCTCGGCGGGCAACATGACCTCCGGCGAGCAGCTCCGGGCGCTCACGTCCGCGCTCTCATCTGCCTGCGCCGCGGCCCCGCTCGTCACCGTTGACGAGGAGGGCGGCCGCGTCGCGCGCCTGATGAACACCGTCGGCACGACGAAATTAAACAGCATGTACAGCTACCGCAGTCTCGGCACGCAGGGCGCGTATGACAATGCCCAGACCCTCGCGCACGACATCGCAGCCTACGGCTTCAACACCGACTTTGCGCCCGTGGCCGATGTCTGGACGAACAAGCGCAGCAACGCCATCGGCGACCGCGCCTACAGCGATGATTATGACGAGGCGGCCACGCTCGTTTTCGCCGCCGTGCACGGCTTTCGTGACGCCGGGGTCATCTGCTGTCTGAAGCATTTCCCCGGCCACGGCAGTACGGCCACGGACTCGCACAACGGCGCCGCCACGGTCGATAAGACGCTCCCGCAGCTGCGGCAGGAGGACCTCAAGCCCTTCGTCTCCGGCATCGCCGCCGGGGCGGACATGGTCATGGTCGGCCACCTGACCGTGCCGACGATGGACGATGCGCCCGCGTCCCTCTCGCACAAGCTCGTCACGAACCTGCTGCGCTATGACCTCGGTTTCCGCGGCGTCATCGTCACGGACGGGCTGCAGATGCAGGCCCTCGCGCAGTATACCGACGGGGAGAAGGCCGTGCGCGCCCTCGCCGCCGGCAACGACATGCTGCTTGAGATCAGCGACGTGCCCGGCGCGGTCGCGGCCGTGGAGCAGGCGCTCGCAGACGGCACGCTCACGGCCGATGCGCTCGATGCGAGCGTGCTGCGCGTGCTGCAGCTCAAGCTCGCGCACGGCATCGTGCCGCTGCCGGAGACCGGCTGACACTCATGATTTTTTAAGAAAGGTGTGGTATCCTCATACTGGGCGCGGCCGGTCGGCCTGCCCCGCATCCTCCCTTTCTTTCTTCCCCCAACAGATCAGCCGCTGTCAAAGGACAGCGGCTGATCTATTATCATTTCCGGTTGTACCCCGGCGCAAAACGTGGTATCCTAAGCTATCATGACCAGAGAGGCGACCCGCATTGCAATTCGTTGACATTGAAAAGAAGGACGGCGGCGCGTTCCTGCACCGCTACGACCTGCACTATATCGACCGCACCGGCTGCCCGCGCACGTATGAGATGGTCAGCCGCGACCGGAATATCGACTCGCTCGAGCACCTGCAGCACCACCGCACGGACGCGGTCGTCATGGTGCTCACGGACGCTACGCGCGAGCACATCGCGCTCATCCACGAGTTTCGCATGGAGCTCGGCCAGCGCATCTACGGCCTGCCCGGCGGCCTCATCGAGCCGGGGGAGACGCCCGAGCAGGCGGCCCGCCGCGAGCTGCGCGAGGAGACCGGCCTGCGCCTGACGGCCATCACGCACGTGCTGCCGCCGGCGGCGTGCACGGTCGGCATCGGTGACGAGCGCACGGTCTGCGTTTTCGGCACGGCGGAGGGGACGTTCCGCCCGAGCACCGACCCCATGGAGGAGATCGAGTCGGCGTGGTACACGCGCGCACAGGTGCGCGCCCTGCACGAGACGGACCTCTTCGGTTCCTGGGCGCTGGCCTATAGCTGGATGTTCGCAAACGGCTGCCTGCCGGGCGTCTGAAGGCACACAATTTTACGATTACGGAGCGATCATTATGTTTTTTTCGGAGATATATCAGCCGGGCGTCGCCGATTTCGACCGCAGCGGCAAGCTGGGGTATGAAGCGATCCTGCGCATTTTTGAAAACACGGCCAGCCGCCACTCCGACAGCTCGGGCGACGACATCATTGAGGAAAGCCGCAACGGCATCACCTGGGTGCTGACCGACTGGCGCGTCCGGATCGTGCGCCGGCCGGACAGCAAGGCGCCCCTGCGCGTCACGACCTGGGTGCGCGACAGCGTGCCCATCGGGCGCATCTTCCGCGACTATACGCTCGCGGACGAGAGCGGCACGGAGCTCGTGTGCGCCGAGTCGCGGCTCATTTTGTTCGACCTGCGCGCGCAGAAGATCATCCGCATCGACCAGCAGCGCTTCCGGTCCTATCTGCCGGAGACGCGCGGCGTGTTCGCGTCCGCCGCGCCGCGCCTGCGTGCCCCTGCCGCCTTCGATGGGGAGAAAACGCTGCCCCTGCGCCGCAGCGACATTGACTTCAACGGCCATGTACATAACACGAAGTATCTCGACTTTGCGCTCGAGGCCCTGCCGGACACCGTGCCGCGCGATGCGTTCACGGGCTTTCGCATGGTCTACCCGAAGGCGGTCAAGGATGTGGAGGCCGTCACGCTCAAATATCGCCTGTCGGACGGAAACCCCTTCGTGTGCGTCTACAGCGGCGACACGCTCTGCACGCTCATCCGCTTCGAGACATGAAGATACCCCCGCTGCAAAAATGCAGCGGGGGTATCTTCAGCTTTCTGCGAACCGGCCGACATACGCGCGCATCTCCTGCCGCGAGTCGATGCCGTGCACGCCCGCGATGAATGCGCGCTTTTCCTCGTCCGTGAGCGCCGAAAACTTTGCCAGCGCCTGCTGGTTGTGCACCAGCGCCATACCCAGCCCGACCGGGATGGCCGGCTGCATGCCTGCTTTGTGCAAAGGTTTCACCTTCCTCTGTGTCCGGTTTCGGAGCGCGAGCTCCCTAACCATAGTATGGCACAGTTGGGAAAATAGAATACATCAGCCCAGATCGAGCACCTGCCGCGCGGCGTAGCCATCGGCGCGCAGCGCGCCGTCGAGCAGCTCATAGCGCGTGATGTCCAGCCGCACCGCGTGCAGCATCGCGGGCATCTGCTGCAGCTGCTGCAGCTGCACGCCGCGCGCCTCGATCACGCTGCGGTATTCGTCGCTCAGCGGGTCGATGTACACGGCCGTGCCCGTCATCTGCAGCCCGGCGAGCGACGCCATGCCCGCGTAGCTGTCAAACACGGCGGCGGAGATCGCTCCGTTCCACCAGATGCCCTTGAACTTCAGCCCGCCCTCGGTGAGGATGTAGAGCCTGCCGTCCACGCGCAGGTATTCCAGCGGTGTGCACCGCACCCATTTTCCGCAGCCGGTCGCGAGCGCGAGCGTGTTGTGTGCCTCCAGAAAGGCGTCGATGCGCGCCTTGAGCGCATCCGTCGGCATCGGGGCTTCCGGCGGGCAGAAGGCCTTGGCGATCAGTTCGGCCGCGGCGACGGTCTCGTCCTCGCCCTTCGGACGGAAGGTCACGCGCTTTTGCAGCCCGGCGGTCACGACCGGGCCGTCCTCGCCCGCGGTGACGGTGATGACGTTTGCGTACCCGCTCCAGTCGCGCGGGGCGCGCTCGGCGGGAAAGAGCTTGCAGTTGCCGATGACCGTGCCGAGGATGTAGGCCGTGCGGCGCGCGTCGGCGTCGTAGATGATGGCAGTGATGTTCATGGATCTGTTGCCTCCGGAAAAAATCAGAATAGAAGATAATGTGAGTATAACACGCAAAGAATGGATTGTAAAATCGAAAGCCGGATGTTACAATGAGAAAAAATCCGAAACAGAAACGAGGTCTTGCCATGCTCTGCCCGAAATGCGGCGCGCAGCTGTCTGACAGTGCCGTGATCTGCCGCGCCTGCGGCGCCATGCTGCCCGAGCAGCCCGTCGCCCCGAAAGCGCCGTACCCGCCGGCATCCCAGCCGGCCGAACCCACTGCGTCCGCGCAGCCCGCCGCCCCGCGCACCTGCACGAAATGCGGCGCGCCGCTCGATGACGGCGTTCGTTTTTGCACCAACTGCGGCGCACCCGCGCCGGAACCGTCTGCTCCGTCCGACACAACGCGATCCGCTTCCGCCGGCCCGGCACAGTCCGCACCGCCGCAGCAGGACACGGCGAACGCGTCCTACACCGGCGCGGCAGCTCCGTTCGGCCCGGGCATTTGCCCGCGCTGCGGCAGCCGGCTCGCGCCCGGCGCTCGTTTTTGCACCGTTTGCGGCATGCCCGCGCCCGAAGCGCCCCAGGGCCAGGCCGACTGGTATGCGCCTGCGCCCGGCGGCGGGGTCTCCTCGCCGGAGATCGGCCCGAAGCACAAGCCGAAGAAGCTGCTCATCGGTCTGCTGTGCGGCTTTGCCGCGCTGGTCGTGATCGTGGCGGTCGTGGCCGGCATTTTCGCTGCCCGTCAGGCGGGCGAGCCCAGCACGGCCGGCGGCGCGGAGGTGGACCGGCTCCTCGAGCGCTACTTCACGTATTTCAAGGCCGATGACACCGATGCCATGCTCGATCTCTTCCTGCCGGAGGTTATCACCTACATGCAGGACGACGATACCGCCGCCGGCCGCGAGGCCGCCCTCATCCAGCTCGACGACTGGTATTATGACTACGGCAAGGCCATCGATGATTATTACGTCTATGACGACGACAGTCTCGACGCCAGCGACGTGCGCGAGATCCAGCGCGAGCTCGGCGTGCGCATCGACGACAATGTCATCGTTGCCTGCGACGTGACGTATCAAAACGGGCAGGACAACGACTTTTATTTCGAGTTCGTCCAGGTCGACGGGCAGTGGTATCTGCTGTTTGTCGTGGAGTGATACTGCTTCAGAGAATAGCCCCGGCAGCTTCGGCTGCCGGGGCTTTTTTGCTTTATGCCTGAACCTGCACGCGGCTGCCGCCGCTGCGGTCTTTCGTCACGATGATCTGCCGGTCGATGCGGTCCTTGAGCTCCGCCACGTGGGAGATGATGCCCACGATGCGGCTGCCGCCCGACACGCCCACGAGCGCGGCGAGCGCCTGCTGCAGCGCCTCGCTGTCGAGCGAGCCGAAGCACCTCGTCGGACAGGCCGAGCGCCAGCGACAGGGAGGCGGCGAACGTCTCGCCGCCGGAGAGCGTCTTGACGCTGCGCGCCGTGCCGTTGTAGTGGTCGATGACCTCCAGCTCCAGCCCGGTCTGGCTGCGGTTGTCGCCCGCGCGGGCGCAGCGGCGCAGCTCGTACTGCCCGCCGGACATGATGAGCAGGCGCGTGTTCGCGCGGCCAAGGATGCGGTCGAAGTACGCGGTCTGGATGTAGGTCTCGAGCATGATCTTTTCCTTGCCGGGCACGGCGCCGTTGGCCGTCGCGGCCAGCGCGTGCACCCATTGCCAGCGCGCGCGCACGGCGGCGTGCTGCTGCCGCCGCGTGTCGATGGCGGTGCGGGCCGCGCGGTTTTGCTCCAGGCGCGCATCACAGGTGCTGATCTGCCTTTGCAGCTGCTCGGCGCGCACGGTCAGCGCATCCCGCCGCGTGCGCAGGGCGGCGATGTCCGCCGGCGGCGCGGCCTGGATCTGTGCGCGCAGCGCGTCGCGCTTTCCGGTCAGCGCAGCGAGCACGGACTGTGCCGCGCTGCTGCGCTCGCGCGCCGTGTCCAGCGCCTGCTGCAGCGCCTCGCACTGCGTGCGTGTCTCGACGAGCGCGCGCTGCGCGGCCGCGCGGTTTTCGTGCGGCAGCTCCTGTGCGCGGCGTTCGGTCTCCGCGTCCAGCTCCGCGCATCGCGCCGCACGTGCGGACAGCTCCTGCGCGCGTTCCTGTATGTCTGCCTGCTGCCGCCGGAGCGCTTCCTCCTGCGCCGGCAGACCAGCCTCCAGCGCCTGTAGCGCCGAGAGTGCCTGCTGCTGTGCCGTGTGCTGCGCTGCGAGCGCTTCGGCGTCGCGCGCAGCCGCTGCGCGCAGAGCGGGGAGGGTCTCCGCCAGCGTGTCCGGGTCGAGCGGCGGCGTCAGCGCCCGGCACGATTGCGCGAGCGCGCCGCGCACGGCGTCGAGCTGCCCGCGCAGACCGGCCGCCTGCGCGCTGCGCTCTGCGGCCGTTTTCTGTGCCCGGTCGCTGTCCGAGAGCGCGCGCTTGAGCGCGGCGGCGTCCGGCGCCTGTTCCGGCGCGGCGGCGGGGCAGGGGTGCTCCGTCGCGCCGCAGACCGGGCAGGGCTGCCCGGGCACGAGCGTGCGCGCGAGGATGCCCGCCTGCGCGTCGAGATAGGCGCGGTTTTGCGCGCCG
>ERZ809201.853-NODE-853-length-12426-cov-4.286638_pt1 | contig 12426 bp, 8 predicted proteins | sample MGYA00520516_ERZ809201 | MGnify/ENA primary metagenome ERZ809201 (study PRJEB31570, sample SAMEA3213006) | Homo sapiens | biome: human-gut; feature: human gut; material: fecal | place: Sweden | collected 2011 ... | reverse complement strand
CCGCCATAACCGAAGGACGGATTATTGTAAAACTCCCCGATTCTTGGATCCAGGCACACACCATCAATGATTTCCCGGGTATCCAGCCCCTTCATTTCCGCATAAGTATCCAGTTCATTGAAATAGGAAACACGCATGGCCAGGTAAGTATTGGCAAAAAGCTTCACCGCCTCTGCTTCCGTGAATCCCATGAACCGGGTGGGAATATTCTCCTTAATGGCCCCCTCCTGCAGAAGACGGGCAAAGGTATGAGCCGCCTTCACCAGCCGGGGATCCTTCAAGTCCGTACCTACGATGATGCGGCTGGGATAGAGATTATCATAAAGAGCCTTCGACTCCCGCAGGAACTCCGGGCTGAAAATAATATTCTTCGTCCCCATTTTCTTCCGGATTTCCTCCGTGTATCCTACAGGAATGGTGGACTTAATCACCATAATGGCATTCGGATTGTACTTCATCACCAGCTTAATAACCGCCTCCACAGAAGAAGTGTCAAAGAAATTTCGCTGGCTGTCATAATTGGTAGGTGTGGCAATGATGACAATTTCCGCATCCCTGTACGCCGCCTCTGCGTCCATGGTGGCAGTGAGGTCCAGATCCTTCTCTGCCAGATACTTCTCTATATATTCATCCTGGATAGGTGACTTTCGATGGTTCACCATGTCCACCTTCTCCGGAATAATATCCACCGCCATTACATGGTTATGCTGCGAAAGAAGAGTAGCTAATGAAAGTCCCACATAACCGGTTCCTGCAACTGCTATATTCATGACTACCTCCCTGGTTTGTCATTCTTAAAACGATATAATATTCGCCTTTATACAATTTTTATATCATTAAACTTTTATGTATTTATCAGGTATTTTCTCCAGATGTATTTTCTTTCCTAACCTTAAGTCCCAGCTGACGGGATGAAATGGTTCCATACCATTCGCTGGTGTGAAAGTAAGTTCCCCAAAATAAATATTACCATTACATTCCCTAAAATCGACTCGAACAAATGGAAAACCAGCGCTTAAGATGCGCGCCAATTCAATCATTCTACTCCAATTTTTCGGCTTAGGAACTTCTTTTATCAATGCATTTTGCCTCAGCTCTAATTGATTAAAATCTAAGTCATAAAAGCATTCTGAATACCCCTTATTCGATTCCAATTCATTTTTTTGCACAGCATTACAAATAAACGGCGTCCCATCGAAGCAAAAGAATCCAAAATCTACAATATCTCCTTCAAGTAATCGTTCACATACAATCTTTGGAATGATATTCTTGTACTGCCATTCTCCATTAACATAAAAGTAATTATCACTTAGCCAATCGGCCAACTCACCATGAATTTTGTTCCAATCCAGCTTATCCTTGTCAGAGCACACGATTACTTTACCGGAACTATTATTAGGTTTTAGCACAAACTTTTCTGGCAGTTCTGATACTACAATATCATCAACTCGACTAAAAGTATGATATAACGGAATAAGATATTTATCTCCAATTCTTTCTTCAATATAATCACGAACAGCAATCTTATCAGCGCAGGAGGTCAGTCGCGAATCCCTATAGTGAATCTTTAGCCATTGGATTTTTTCACTAAAAGTCTTAGGCTCTCTTAGATTTAATTCATATCCCATTTTCTTTTTAAAGACTTTTCTTAGCCTAAATGACAAAAAATGATCCATATCAAATTTGTGCTTCTTTTCTCGAAAATGCAAAAACATAATTTCCCCTTATAATACTCTACTCACTTTTCTGACAAAGTTGCATTAATAAATCATCCCACATTTTATATACAATCTGTGGTTGATAAGCTGATATGGATAGCCGTGCTTTTTCCCCAATACTGCAACGCTTTTCCTTATTATCCATTAATATTTTTAAAGCCCCTGCTATCGATTTAGCACTTGGTTCCGCTATTAGTCCCGTTAGACCATCTTGAATAATGCTCATACAAGATGCACAATCACGACAAACAATCGACGGCAGCCCTATAGCCATCGCTTCACCTAGCGCATTAGGAAATCCTTCATATCGACTTGGGAAGCAAAAGATATCTGCACTTAGATATTTAGATTCTATATCTGTCGTTTTCCCCATAAAAAGGATTCTCTTTTCTAAATGTTTTTTTCTAATCGTTTCAACCATCTTTTTTTGATAGTCGATTTCACCATCCCCCCAAAACTCCACGGTCCAATTGGGATAATCAGGAGCTAGTCGTTCAAAAGCTTCTACAAGCAGGTCCTGTCTTTTTGGTCTTTTATTAATCCTACCTACTTGGATTATTTTATAATTATCTTTTTCTTGTCCCAATTGTACTTGTACATTCGGTATTTCTATTGCATTTGGTATACAATATACGCGGCTATTTTTTATATATTTTTTTAAAGTTCCTATAAATACGGGCAAAAGCACCTGTATTCCTGCCGCATTTTCTATGCTGTTAAATTCTTGTTTTGTCATTTGCGGACATAGCTGTGCGGGATCATTCCGGAATAAAGAACATATTGGCACACGAGCCAATGTACGTGAAAGTTCCCCCATTGTCTGATGGTTAAAAGCTAATATTACATCAGGCTTAAATCGATTATAGATAATATTGAAGTTCCTAATTAATTCTGGACGTCTTGCTTCCTGCCAATTTCTAAAAGATTCTTTCCCTTTCAAACGTGCCCACTCGCGTCTCATCTTTTGCATAAATGAGAGATGAAAATTTTGAATATTCTCCTTTAAATTAATGACTTCGATACCATCATTCAGAGAATAAAAAGGGCTTCCTATTTTTTGGTCATAGCTAACAATGACAACCTCATGTCCCTCATTATAAAAATAATTGGATAAGCGGCAAAGAGTTCGCTCTAAACCTCCCGCAATATTTACCAAATTTTCGAAGTATGCCATCATAATTCGCATTGTATCCACCCTTTATTCAAGATTTCTTAATAGCAAAAAGCCTTTTATTTTTGACAAAAACAGATAATGGTGAACAAGCCCTTTATATAATATTTTTTGCCCTATAGAAAGTGTACTAATGCCTTCATTTCTGTCAACACAATTGACAAACCGTCGTATTTTCGATTCATCAATTTTGATATTCAGAGCACTTGCTACAGAGTAGAATCTGCACAGAGCTCTGACTGCACGCGATCCCCATTCACCTATTGGTGTGTCACAAATTTCCCATCCTAGTCTATACGACTCGAAGCAGAAATAATTTTTAAAATAAAAATAATACTTCTTATTTTCTTTCAAATTAATGCCATGTGACTTTACATAAGATAATATTTCTTTGTACGGATCTGAATTTTGATCAATTGTTGCTAAATTTTCTAATAGATATATCGCATGATACAAGCGCTGCGCCGTATAGTAATCTGTGAAATTTTCGTTTATTTTTTCCCAATGATTCCTGTCGCAAAAATCAGAAAATCTTTTCCATGCGTAAAAATCACACACGTTTTTTTGCAGTTCGGTTTTCTTCTTTGTAATACTATTGCTATTCATCTTATTATATAAGTAAAAGTGTTTTTCTGTGCAACTAATTTTTTTTGCTTTTTCTACCAAATCGGGGACAAACGCCAAATCATTGGCTGATTTCAAATTTTCCTGAAACTTCTTCCCTGCAATAAGTTCTTTTTTGCACACTTTTAAAAAAGGCTCTCTTAAAAAGCCACAAAGGAGTAACCTTCTGAGCATTTCTGTGGAGAACCGATTGTTTACATATAACTCTGGCCCCCTGATTTTATTTTCAGCAAAAACCCGCTTCGCATTGACCAAAATTATATCCGAATCATGAGCATTTATTTCATCATTAATTTCTTGAAGAAGGCCTTGCTCCAAATAATCATCCGCATCAACAAAATAAATATATAAACCATTGCATTGTGTCAATCCATGATTCCTAGCAGCACTAGCTCCCATGTTCTTTTGATGAAATACACGAATCCGTTTATCCTTAGTCGCCCAATACTCTGCTCTTTCTCCCGACCCATCAGTTGATCCATCATCTATTAAAATTAGTTCCCATGACTGAAAGGATTGTTTTATAATTGACTTAATTGATCTATCAATAAAGTCAATTACATTATAAACCGGCATAACAATGGAAAGAATCATAATAAAGTCCCAGATCCCTTTAACTCTAAATCAGCAACTCGCTGTTGCTCGGTCATATAAAGGCCTACTGCTCCATAGAATAGATAAGAGCAATATCGGCAAATAATAGTTTGGTCCACCATTCCATGAATAAAAAAGGCAATATGAATAGCTAGAATAGCCGCTGAAAATAAGAATGATTTACGCCGGGACGTAATTACAATTCCAGCACCTACACCAATTACAAAAATCATATACCCTGTTAGTCCAATAATTCCACCGCATGCAAGAAAATTCATAATCATATTATGCGGCATCCCAAAATCTGTTCCCTCATTTGCATCTAACGGATGATATATGCCATAGTAATTCTCTTTCCAGCTAGCCATCCCCACTCCGCTCAACTTATGATCACGCCACATTTCATAACTGGCCTTTACCATACGAAGGCGTTCCTTATCCGACTGATTAATAGTACTTGTAACATCTACGGCAGGGGATTTTGTACTTGTAACATCTACAGCAGGGGATTTTTCGCCTGTACTCCCCTGATCTTGAACGGTTTGCTGAGACGACATAGTGACCTGTTGAATTGGACGAATATGATATGCAGAGAATAAAAGCCCTACATTAATTATACAAAATAACATCGTATAAAGAAGCGTTCTTTTTATAAAATAAAATGAAAGTCGTTTGTGATTTGCTAACAACAGCATCACAATTGATACCACGGTTCCAATCAATAATCCAAACATAGCTCCACGTGAACCAGTAAAATGCAACGCTATATATGCGATTATCAGCGAAACTATCCCAACATTTCTCATCATTTTTTTGCTATTTTCGCTAAATACAATATAAACAAGCATAGGAATTGTTGTTTCCAATACTGCTCCCACTAAATTTGGATTTCTAAAAAGGCCAGAAACCCGTCCGCCATGGGTAATAAAGAAATACTGATAAATACAAACTCCAAATGATATTAGACTTCCTGCAATAATTCCATATGAAGCCCCCTTTAAAGCTTTATATTTACCATTAATGTAAATTAACATCCACATGGGAACCGTAAATTTAGCCAAAGAGAAGGAAAATCCATAGCTTCCAGGAACCCCATTAAAAAACGAAGCGACAAAGAGTAATCCATAAAATAAAATAATACTCCATAATATAATTTTATTATCTTTTTGAAGCACGGGGAAAACTTTAGTATGAGCTTTTCGAGAATACGCCAAATCTATTATTAAGAATGCAGAAAAAACAATCCAAATATATGAGAAATAAGTTTCCTTCGTTCTTACTAGTAATAAAGCAAAAATCAATCCAGCGATGAAACTGGCAATTTTGGTGATCCATTCAGGATTATCGAAATCATTGTAATCAAATATCTTCATTATATTTTCCCCAAATTAACATCCTATACTGAAATACAAGATACTTTTACACTTAACCTACCGCAGGTGAATTTCGAAAAGGTTTTACGTTATGCATTAGCGTTTCCCAGCTCATGTAAAAATTATAACTCATTATATATTATCGAGGAACACATAAGATATCTCTTAATCATTCATTGTCTCGATTAACATATGTACGCGCTTTTACACTTATTCTAAAAGCATAGTAAAAATGTATAAATTTATAAAGTGTTTCTCTTTATTCATACTCATTAATCATAAATCTTTCATCAGATCATTATGGGTCAATTCGTCGCTCCGCTTTTATACCTTTTTGCATACACTAATTCATCTCAAACTATTCGACAACTTCCTATAAGTATCATTCGCTATCTCATCATGCAAGAACAAGAGAGTGGAATCAGTGATTTATCTGATTAATATTTCTCCAGTCCTTCTCTGCCACCTCAGCAATAACATCTTCCCATTGATTCCAAATCCGATTGGGCTCATATTGTTGCATCGAACGAATCCCATGTGTCCCCATTTCTTCTCTTAATTGAGAATTCTGCATAAGTTTCTTCAGAGCCTTTGATAAATCCAACGTTGAACGGGCAACCAAATAACCATTGATCTCATTTTCGATAATATCATTTACACCCGTACTATCATTAAAACCTACTGCAGGAAGCCCAGCTGCCATTGCTTCCGTTAATGCCAATGGAAACCCTTCATCGCGACTCGGCATACAAAAAATGTCCGCATCGGCATATACATCATCTATTCTATCTGTTTTCCCACAAATATGAATTGCATTCCCTATATGCTTGTGTTCAACATATTCTTTCATTTTTTTTGCATAAAAAGAGCTATCATCACCCCAAAAATCAACACTCCAATTGGGAAAGTCCTTCATTAATGGCAAGAATGCTTTTACTAACATTAATTGTTGCTTCCTGCCACTGATATTTCCTACACAAATAATCTTATAATGATTTTTCCCCTTCCCTGGATGAGCAATCTTTCTTGCAGGTGCCACTGCATTTCCAATAACTACCACAGGGAGATCCGGAAAATATCGATGCGCCATATCTAATCCGGAAGGGACCAAAATTTGCATTACTCTACATTTTTTGACTGCCCGTATTTCGGATTTTGATAAATTCGGAAATTGAACATTAGGATGAGCATGAATCATTTCCACCACTGGCAACGTGCATCCGGCATCTTCAATGACGTATTTAGCAGAAGGGACAGAGCAGGATAAAATCACATCTGCCGGATGGGAATCCAAAAATTTGCGAATTTGCGGGCCATATTGTTTTCCTTTGAATTTCGCATTTATTGCCTGCGCTGCAGACTGTTTAAAGGGCCGAACTAGTTCACGCATAATACGAAGAGCCAATGGGAGTTTCTCGGAAACTATCTTTTGTCCATTTTCAAAAAGGATGTTATGTTGTTTTACCCTTTTATCTAAAGGAAAATAGGGTTCTCCTTCTTTATCATCACGATAGAGGATGGTAACCTCATGTCCTCTCTTCACCAGTGCATTTGCTAGATTACAAGTCACCTTCTCTACTCCACCAGCCATATTCACATAATAGGTGCCAAAATGAGCAATAATTATTTTCAATATTTTCTCCTTATGTCCGGTAACGCTTTATTCTAAGTATTGAATCATCTGCAAGTCTCTTTTTACCATTCCTGTCAAAATAAGAGTGAATACGTCATTATTCAACGCTTCTGCTCGAATGCCCCAATTTCCACTGGATGTGGTCTGGATGTGTGAGAGTGCGGCAAATCAAAGATAAAAAGATAGCAAGCCCCAACCGCCAGGGAAGGTAAGGGAGGATCCATCCAATTACCAGCTAGGCCACAAATTCCAAAACCACATCGGGCAACATAAAATATTCCCCTATCTCTTTTACCTTCATAACTCTCTCATTTAAAAGCTTGATTGCGACATATTTCTCTGCAAGTCACCATATTAAATAGCGTTTATTCTTATATCTTCCTATACTACATTATATATGTATTTTGCTGATTAGCAAGATTTTCACATATTCTCATCCCATAAATAACAGGCTCAATCAAATGCATTTCATTATTAAGAAACTGAAAAGGCAGATGATACCGAAGAAAAGCTAAAGTAGAATAGAATCAGCAACCTACGGACTCCTCATTATTCACAATTCCTATAAGGATTATTCTTTTCTCCCCGACAGCTTTAGGCAGTCATCCCCATCAATTCGCTCTTGTCCATATTTAGTAAGGGCCATATCCAAGGGAAGTGTGTATGAATTGCTAAATAAATCGTATCGCTCCTCATACTGGCCATTTTCGGCAGCGATCATTCCAGAAATCGTATCGTACAGCAGGTCATTTGTAAAAATTTCATTTTTATTTTTCTGCAGGTTGTCAGCCTTTTCTGCGTACATCTGCATATAGTCAGGAGATAAGTAAAAGAATACAGGTATCCTGACCATATCATAGGTGAATTTTCCGGCACCATGGCTATATACCATATCTTCTCCATGATCAGAAGAATAGACAAAGGCTTGAAGATTCAGATTCTGCTGTGCATAGTCAAAAAGAGCTTTCATAACATGGTCTGAGTATAAAACTGTATTATCATAGTCATTGGTTCGTTCTGTATTTCCTGCAATATGTACCCCCTTAAAATCTGCAGGTACTCGTTCTGAATAGCGAAGATGGCTGCCTCCTAAATGAATAATGATAAAATGATTTCCTTCCCTGGGAACCGTCTTGAGAAGTTCCAGAATATCCATATCATCATCCATAGGATGCTTCGTCCACACATGATGGTCTGTCCAGGAAGCAACCAGACCAGCCGTTGTCATCCCATCCCCCAGCTTCGACTGATTGCTGATCCACCAGGTATCATAGCCTGCCGCTTTAGCAATATCTACTATGTTGAAGGCGTTTTCCAATTTTTGCCTGTTATACTGGTTCACACCAGTAAGAACCATTTCCAAAGATGGCGTAGTCTGAGGATAGTTAGCATATCCGTTAGAAAGGAGGATAAAATCTGCCTCCTTCGATTTTTGACTAAGCCAGGGAGTGGTTTCAACTGGATAGGATGGATTAAAGGCAGACATATGATCTCTGTTTTCGCTTTCTCCGATAATAAAGATGACCGTTCCGGGAAGCTTCTGCGGCAGCGCCTGTGCTGCACCATTGGTAAGATGCAGCCTCTTTACCACCTCTCCATGTTCTTTCTCCGCTCTCTGCACTGTCTGAATATAGCGTCTCGCCATGTGATACTCCATAACGGGATAGCTCTTATTTCCCCAATAGCCAAATAAATAGAGGCACAGCAAAACCAGCACGCCATAAAATACATAAGTCCTGCGTCCGTATTCAGCTTTATTGAATTTTACTTCATCCATTCCCTTCATAAGGTATACGAATATACCAATGAATCCAATGCAAAGCACGAGCCCCATTAGCACAGGAAGAACTCCTATCTGCCCTTCAATAAATTGCCTTGCTTCTCCTAGGTTAGTCTGCAAAATAGGGAGCATATCCTCTGCCACAAAAGACGTTTTATATATGTAAAAATATCCCGCATAAGTAAGAGTATTTAAGAATAAAACAGCAGAGATACCGGCTGCTATAAATTTAAGGGATTTCCCTGCCCTTATATTCAGCTCACTGCAATATAAAATAATAGTAATCAAAGAAGCTGCGGAAATCCCCAGTAAAAAATAAGGTGCCGCAAAATCAAAGTCCGTAAACCATCCTTTTCTCCCTAAGCTGATAATAAAAGGATAAACAGTAATATATGTAAAAAGGGTCAGATAGGATGGATACCACAATTTTCTTCTCATGCTGCATCCGGTCACGATAGAAACAGATGCAAGCAATGCCACAGCTTCCAGCCCTTTGCGCACGCTGTGCCACTGCAGTTCCCTTTCATAGCCAAGTAATGAATAAAAAGCAAAAACGATGACCACAAAAAGCAGGGGAACAACCACAGTTTCCCAATCTTTTGAAATACGATTTTTAAATAAATCTACCCACATGCGCCCGCTCTCCTTACTGCTTATTGAATAAAATTTCATATAACCCGAAGCTATGAAAATCACACAAATCCTTTTTAACAGCAAGCCGCAGTAAAGCAGCCCCAAAATCCCCTATCTTCAATTCTCTCATTATCCCCTATCTCTCATAAATGCACATCCACTGTCCTCTCTTATCCCCATAAGGAATTACAGTATAAAAAGCGTTATTTCTTTTATTATATATGTATTCTACGGACGAGCAAGGGTTTTTCCGTTTTTTTCTCCCACCAATCACAGGATTTAGTAAAAACGCTGTCTAGAAGTATCTCTTCCCTCTCGATTTCCTGCGAATCCATTTTTAAAGTACTTCTTCACAGACTAATCCCATGACTTTTAATTCAAAATTTTCACATGATTTCACGTTAACCTTCACGTTAAAAATTGACCGTCAATAAAAGCAGGCACTTTAACGCATAAATCATTGCGTTAAAGTGCCTACTTTTATCGTGCTTATCTTGCTTAACTCATTTTTAACTCAACATATTGAGTTAAAAAATTTGACTTCATTTTTAATTGAGTTAAAACGGCAGATTTGAGGAGGTGGAGATAATCAAACGGTCAGACGCCAGGCGGGGCGAGGTTTGAGGCTTGCGTCTCGATGTTCCTCAGGGCTCTGCCCTCCTTCCTGCCGACCGGTATTTCTTAGTGAGCTGGTGGACTAGTGTTTTAGTGAGCTAGTAAGAGCCATTAGCAGTGCTTACCAGGATTTCTCCACTTTACTCGAAATGACGCGTCCGGCAGGAAGTCCCTATTGTCCCAACGCTTGCGGAGGCACAACAAGCAGTCTTCTGAAGTTTTCCTCAAATCTCAAATCTCTTTCCTCAAATCTCCTCCCCCACGCCAAAAACTCCTGAATCATCCCGATGCCGCTGCACGGTTGGGCTCAGGCCTTCTGCTTCGATGAATCGGCCAGGAGCAGCCGCCGAAGCGGAATATCTGTGTCGTCAAGGAAGAACAGGTATAGCCATATTTGCCACCGTCATGTCTGGCAGGTCTTTCTTCAGGAGTTTTTATGGGGTATTTCATTGTCGGTGCACCGGGAGCGGCAGGACTCACTTGTGATGGCTTCGGTTCTTCTGTCCCCGTTTCCATGGAATGCGCGCTTCCGGGAAATGAAAGAATGTCGCCAGGCCTTCCCGCCTCTCTGTTCATATAGTCCAAAGGAATGAAAGCCGGTATCAGCAGGAGACCGGGGAATGGGGGGCTGGGGAATGGGGATGGAGAGACGTCAGACGGTCAGACTTCAGACAGGAGTGTCGCAGAATGTCTTTCCTAACAATAGAGACAGAGCTATAGAGAGCGGGGCAATTTTTCAATTTCCCTTCCGCCCCTCGAAATGACGAGGTGCGTAGTCCCGTTCCTGTCATCTGATATCTGCCGTCTGAGTGTCTGCCCTCTGAGCTCAAATCTCTAATTTCAAAAAGCGGCCCCTCTGGCAGGGTGCCGCTTTTTGTATCAGATATGATAGTAGGTCTTGTACCATTCCGCAAATTTCCGAAGGCCTTCGCGGAGGGTGGTAGCAGGGCGATAGCCGTAGTCTTTTTCCAGAGCTTCGGTATCCGCATAGGTGACGGGAACGTCGCCGGCCTGCATGGGCACCAGTTTCTTGTGGGCCTCGAAGTCGTAGTCTTTGGGAAGGACACCGGCGCGAATGAGTTCCTGCTGCAGGATGTCTACGAATTGGAGGAGGTTTTCCGGCCGTCCACCGCCGATGTTATATACAGCATAGGGCGGAATGGGAAGACCGTCTTCGCCGTTTTTCTTTTCCGGTGCCCCCTGCATGACGCAGATGATGCCTTCCACAATGTCATCGATGTAGGTGAAATCCCGTTCACAGTGGCCGTAGTTGAAAATCTGTATGGTCTTTCCGGCCCGCAGCTTGTCGGTAAACCCGAAGTAAGCCATATCCGGCCGTCCGGCAGGGCCATAGACGGTGAAGAAGCGGAGGCCTGTGGAGGGGATGTTGTAGAGTTTGGCGTAGCAGTGAGCCAGAAGTTCGTCTGATTTCTTGGTAGCCGCATAGAGGGAGACGGGATGATCCACTTTATCTTCGGTGCTGAAGGGAACTTTGGTGTTGCCGCCGTAGACGGAAGAGGAGGAGGCGTATACCAGGTGTTCTACGCCTTTGGCTCCGCCGTCATAGGAGTGGCGGCAGGCTTCCAGAATATTGTAAAAACCGATGAGATTGGATTCGATATATACATCGGGGTTGGTGATAGAGTAGCGTACACCGGCCTGGGCAGCCAGGTTCACTACGATGTCCGGATGCCAGGTGCTGAAGATGTCTACAATGCAGTCTTTGTCTGCCAGATTGCCACGAATGAAATGGTATTCGCTTCCTTCTGCCAGGGCAGCTTCTTTTTCCAGTTCCTGCAGGCGGTATTCCTTCAGGGATACGTCATAGTAGTCATTCATGTTATCAATGCCGATGATGCGGATATTCTTCACTGTAAGCAGCCGCTTCACCAGATTGGCTCCGATAAATCCGGCAGAGCCGGTAACAAATACGGTTTTTCCTTCTAAAGTAATCGGTGTTTTCATATGTTTCTCCTTTATGCAGATGACAAGTAGGTTAAATTTTCTTTGCAGCTCCCAAAACCTTACGCTTTGGATCCCAGATATTTCAGATACAGGGAAATCATGTCTCCGTATTTTCCCTGCATACGGGCGGTACGGGCAGCCTGGTGGAGGTTTTTGTGTCCTTTGGGCGGCACCAGGGGTACGTCTTTCCAGGGGGACTTCTTCTGGATGGCGGCGTATTCCTGCACCACCGGCCATGCCTGCACCCAGCTGTGCCAGGGTTTGGCGTGGCCGGCGAAGTGGATGATGACCTGGCGATGATAGTCTTCATTCACCGGCTG
>ERZ809201.849-NODE-849-length-12454-cov-3.696508_pt1 | contig 12454 bp, 9 predicted proteins | sample MGYA00520516_ERZ809201 | MGnify/ENA primary metagenome ERZ809201 (study PRJEB31570, sample SAMEA3213006) | Homo sapiens | biome: human-gut; feature: human gut; material: fecal | place: Sweden | collected 2011 ... | reverse complement strand
AGCGGCGCGGTGCGCGCGGCCATCGACGGCGCGGCCGCGCGCGGCTGCGCGTCCCCGGAAGCGCTGACTGCGCGCGCCGAGTATCTGCTCGAGCAGGCGGTGCCGGAGCCGATCATCCTGCGCGTGTTCGCGGAGATGTTCTCCCTGCCGGAATACCCCGAGCTGGTGCCCGATCCGCCGGTGCGCTATGTGCAGGCGGACGGCTTCGGCGCGCTCACGCGCTGCCTTGCCTACCGGCTCTCGGGCATGCACCTGCGCCTCGTCGGCAGCAAGGGCTGCGGCAAGAACACGCTCATCCAGACAGTAGACTGGCTGCTCAACGTGCCGCAGTACCGCATGCAGGGCAATGCCGAGCTCGACAAGCTCGACCTGCTCGGCGGCCCGACGATTGAAAACGGCACCATGCGCTACCGCCTGAGCGATATGCTGCGCTATCTCGCGGCGGGCGCGGACGTCGTGCTCGACGAGGGCAACACCATCAAGCCAGAGTGCGCCGACGTGCTCCACTCGCTGACCGACGCTGCGCGCCAGATCCAGGTGCCCGGCTACGGGCTCGTGCAGATGCACCCGCACTCGGCGTTCACGATCACGATGAACGAGGACTATGCCGGCACGAACTTCATGAACGAGGCGACGATCGACCGCTTCACGCCCATCCACATTGCCGAGCCGGAGAGCATCGTCGATGTGCTGCACCGCGTCGTGCCCGAGGCGAGCGCCGCCAGCCTGAATATTTGCGACTATGTTTACTGTGCCATCCGCGACCGCATCCGCAGCGCCGGCGGGCTCGAGCCGGACGCGATGACGATCCGCGGCTTTATTGACGCCCTGCGCGCGGAGCCCCTGCTGGGCCTGCGCTGGGGTCTGCTCGACAACGTGGCCTCCAAGCCGCAGGACGCCTACACCCGCCTCCAGCTGACCGAGCTCATTGAGAGCATGGTGCCGCAGGATGGACGGATTTGACGCCGCGCTGGCGCGCTACCGGGCGTTTCTGGCGGCCGAACCCATCACGCCGCTGCTCCGGCGCAGCCTCGCACTGCTCGTCCCGGGGAATATCCGGGTCGATACCGTCACGGCGGACGATCGTCTGCGCTGCACGACGGACGGCACGGCCGTCACCGTCGGCGGGGCGGAATATCTGCTGCGCACGGATTTTGACGCCCGCCACTGGACGGCCGCGCTGCGCGTGCTGCTCGCGCGCGAGATCCAGCACGACAGCAGCTCCGACCGGGACGTCTGCGCGGCGTTCGCGGCGGATGCCGGCGCATATTTTCACGCGCACTATGCCCTCGCGCCCGAGACCGGGGCGCTGCTCGGGCACCGGATACTGAACATTCTGGAGCAGGCGCGCACGGATAACATCCTCTGCCGCCGCTTTCCCGGCTATCTGCCGCTGCTGCGCTTCGTGTGTTATGCGCAGCTCGAGGCGGCCGCACCCGGCAGCGCGCTCGCGGCGCTGCTCGATGAGCTGGAGGCTTTTGCGCTCACGGGCATCCCGTGTGGGACTCCGGCGCTCGCCGCCGTCCGGGCCGAGGTGGAGGCGGCGATCCTTGCGCCGTCGGCCGCCGCGTGCGCGGACATTGGCCGGCAGATCCTCGCGGCGCTCGCGCCGGAGCTGGCGCGCCTGTGCGGCATCGCGGATGCCGATGCGCTCGCGCGCATCGCATCGCAGCTCGTGGACTATGCCTTCAGCGAGGGCGACCGCGCGGAAGCCTTCGGCGACGGCTGCGACAGCCGCCTCCGCCTGCGCAGCGAGGCGCAGGACGCGGCGCGTCAGGGCCCCTCTGCCGACGGGGAGGACGCAGACCTCGACAAGGGCGACAGCGCAGCCGGCGGCAGCGGCGACAACTCCGAGCGCCACGGCGACATGAGCGGCAGCCTCGCCAGTCAGGAGGCCAAGCCGAGCGGCTCAGCCGGGACAAACGGCAGGGAGGACCGCGGCCGATCGTCCAGCGTCGGCCGCAGCGGCAATCACGGCCAGAGCGGGGAGACCGCCACCACGTCGGACACGGTGTCTGCTGCGCAGAAGGCGGCCTCCGGCGGGCCGGAGAGCCTGCGCGAAGTGCTCGGCACGGGCTGGGGCGTGCACCGCGGCTTTGCGCTCAGCGCGGCCGAGACGGACGCCATGCTCGCCGCGGCGGAAAAAGCGCTCACACGCGAGCGGGCAATTGAGCAGCGTCTGCATGTCTCCGGCCCGCGTGCTGCCCGGCTCGACGCCGGGGAGCGGCAGGGGCTGGCCGAGCGGTATGCCGGCCTGACGTTTACGGAGACGTATATCACGCCGGGTGGCGGGCGGCTGCCGCCCGCATTTGCCGAGCGGGCAAAGGCGCTGCACCACCGTCTCGACAAGCTCCTGCGCCAGCAGCGCGAACGCAGCGCCAGCCAACGCACCGGCGCGCTCTCGCAGCGCGAGCTGTGGAAGATCCCGCTCGATGCCAAGGACGTTTTTCGCCGCAAAGCACCGCCGTCCAAGCGCGAGACGGCGTTTTACCTGCTCATCGACCGCAGCGGCAGCATGGGCGCCGGCGTCGGCGGCGGGCAGTCCAAGCTCTTCACGGCGCTGGCAACGGCCGCGATCATGGAGGAGGCGCTCAAGGGCATCGCCTATACGAAGATCGTCGCCTTTGACGGCGGCACGAACGCCGTGGAGCACTGCGTCATCAAGGATTTCGACCAGAAGGAGATCGGCAGCCGCTGCATCGACGCCATGGAGCAGATCGCCGCCGGCAACGGCAACAAGGACGGTTATTCCATCCGCGCCGCCGCGCTGGATCTGGCCAAGCGCACCGAGCGCCGCAAGATCCTCATGGTGCTCTCCGACGGGCTGCCGTCCGGCTATTTCAGCGAGGCGGAGGCGATCGACGACGTGCGCACGGCCGTGCAGGCGGCGCGCCGCCGGGGTCTGCTCGTCATCCCGATCATTTACACCGCGCGCACGGACGAGAACGTGGATGCTTACCGCCGTATGTATGAAAAGAGCATGATCTTTGCCGATTCCGTGGGCATGCTCGGCGAGTTCGAGCGCCTGCTCATGAAGCTGGTGCGCTGAGCGGCGGCCGGGGGGGTGGAATTGCTTGACAAGCCCCGCGCGGTGTGCTATGATGACTTCTCGTTAAAAGGGAGTAGTTACAAATGTATGACCAACAATCTCCCGGCATCCGCCGGTGGTCATGCGCCTATTGTGATAGGTAATGAGACTTTTAGCACATCATATTTATGATCGTGCCGAAAGTCTCATTTTTTGTGCGATCACGAAGGAGAATGCGTTATGAACCTCGATTTTACCGGCAGTACCCTCTTTCTTGTCCTGCTGCTGTTCGCGGCGGGCCTTGTGTGCATCATCAAGGGCGGCGACTTTTTTGTCGATGCCGCCACGTGGATCGCGGAGGCCTCCGGCATCCCGAAATTTATCATCGGCGCGACGGTCGTGAGCTTTGCCACGACGATGCCGGAGATGCTTGTGTCCGTCTTTTCCGCGCTGGAGGGCAATGCGGACATCGCCATCGGCAACGCCGTCGGCTCGGTGACGGCCAATACCGGCCTGATCATGTGCCTGTCGCTGATCTGCATGGAGTGCACCATGCCGCGCCGGCAGTATGCCGTCAAGGCAGTGCTGCTGCTCGCGGCGATCGCGGTTCTGTTTGGCTTCACGCGCGACGGGCAGCTGTCCATCGTCGAGAGCGTTTTGATCCTTGTCATTTTTGTGTGCTTTATTGCCGAGAGCCTTGTCGCTGCGCGGCGTGAGCAGTCGCTTGAGGCCCCGGAGCAGGATGCCCGCCCCAAGACGGACGGCCGGACGGTCGCGCTCAATATCGGCAAGTTTGTGTTTGGCGCTGCGGCCATTGTGCTTGGTGCGCAGCTGCTGATCGACAACGGCACCGCGCTCGCGCAGATGATCGGTGTGCCGGATGCCATCATCGGCGCGACCATGATCGCCATCGGCACCTCGCTGCCGGAGCTCGTGACGACCATCACCGCCATCCGCAAAAAGCAGTCGTCCCTGTCGGTGGGCAACATCATCGGCGCGAACATCATGGATCTCACGCTCATCATGCCGCTGTGCGCGCTCATCCTCGGCAAGCCCCTGCCGGTCGAGCGGCAGGGCTTGCTGCTGGACATTCCGGCGTGTCTTGTCGTGTGCGCAGGCGCGCTCATCCCGGCGCTGGTGCAGGGCAGGTTCAAGCGCTGGGTCGGCTTTTTCATCGGCGGACTGTACATCGTTTATCTCGTCATCATGTTCACGTGCTTCGGCGCGTAAAAACCGGCGCCGGCCTCTTTTTGGAGACCGGCGCCGCTGTTTGTTTAGGGAACGCCGCGCAGATGCGGCGGGGGATGCAGGGTGTGTTTGCCTGCTTACGGAAAATACTTGAAACCGGCACGGCCGGAGGTTATAATGCTTGTGTAAAGCAAATCATCGCATACGCATAGATGATATAGAACGCGTAGAAGGCAAGGGGTGATCCCTTGCCTTCTTTTTTTATTCAATTATCCACGAGTTACCGCAGTTTTGGCACAAGCAAACTTTTTCGTTTGTTATAACTGTTTTTTCACCGCCCTTGGATTTTTTCCAGACAAGGTTTGATATACCGAGCGTGCAAGCAGCAGTCAATCCCCTTGCCATGTTGTTCATGTGCCCGCCAAAGCCATTTCCGTGCTTCTTGGTCTTGGTGGATGCTTGCTGAATAGAAACAGTTACATTGTCGCTTCCGCATTTTGGACAAAACATATTCGTGCCCTTCTCCTTTCCAAAAGTGATTACATTTTACGCCGCCATACAGTGAAAAACAATATCCGACACAAATAATCAGCATTTTGCACTTTTCAGACGGCCAAAAACTGGCTGTTTTTACAAAGAAAACTGGTGGCAGTAAAAGCACGCAAATATTGTCGTAAAATTGTCGTAAAATGACGGGTTAAAAGCCGCTTTTCACGTGCGTTTTTTTGCCGCTATGGAGAAAAATGCGCAAAGGAAATGCGGCGGGGGATGCAGGGCGTGTTTACCTGCTTGCGGAAAATACTTGAAACCGGCACAGCTGGAGGTTATAATTATAATATAGTGAATGGTTAGAAATGGCTTGAGGGCTATATATGGCGAGCATGTCAAGGTGCATTGTATGTAAGAAGTGCAAATTTCCGGAACTGAAGTGTGAGATTTATGCAAATGGTATACCGCACGATGTTGTAAATGAAATCACCGACTGTAAACACTATGAGCGGAGGCCTTTCACAAATCCATCAGGGGATGATCTGCCGATCGCAAAGGGCAGGTGAATCAAGCGCCCTGCAGAAATTTCGGAAGATGTGAAAGCGCTGTATGATAGAGTTGCTGATGAGGGAGAAGAAAATGATTTGTATAGATTATCCATGCGACAGTTGCATCCACCAGCGAGAGAATATTGACGGATGGAAATGCGCCTGCGACGCATTTCCGGATGGGATACCTGTTGATTATATGCTTAAATCAGATCCGAGCAAGCAGAAAGAATGCAATAACGGCATAGGCTACGAGAAGAAGAGTGATGAGTAATCAAGCACCATGCATCCGCACGGTGCTTTTTCTGCGTTTTCCGGAGCGCGGGGACAACAAAAAACCCCGGAAGCCGAAGCTTCCGGGGCGTGGTGCGCGAGGCGGGACTTGAACCCGCACGTCCGGAGTGGACACTAGAACCTGAATCTAGCGAGTCTGCCAATTCCACCACTCGCGCATAAGCTTTGTCGTTCAAAGCCTGTTTAATATAGCATTTCGCGTGCGGATTGTCAAGCGTATTTTCCGTGACTTCCAGAAAAAATCGCAACGTGTGTCGAAAACGTGAATTTTTTCCGCTCCGGGTGTTCAAATCCGGCGGTATCTGGTATACTATACCGATGAAAAAATGAGACCCGGCCATGCCGGGAACGGAGTTGTGATCAAAATGGATTTGAACCGTGCTGCGCTCAAAGCAGACGCCCGCCGGCGCGCCGCCGGCTACCGCCCGAGTCCGATCCTCGCGGCGCTGATCGTTTTTGCCATCGGCTTGCTGATCTCGACGCTCTCATCGTACCTGATGGGCGCCGACCGCCTGACCACGGCGCTGACAAACGCCGCGCAGTTCGGCCCAGATGCGGTCGAGCAGGCGTATATCAGCTTCTTTGAGCACTACAGTGTGTCCGCTGTTGCGGTCGTGCTCGTTATCGCGCTCGAGATCATGAGCTATATGGTCAGCGTCGGCTTCGTGATCTTCTCGCTGCACGTCAGTCGAGACGAAACCGCCGAGATCGGCAACCTCTTTGACGGGTTCGGCCTCTTCTTCCGCGTGCTGTGGCTGGCGATCCTGCAGGGGCTGTTCGTGTTTCTGTGGAGCTTGCTGCTGGTCGTACCGGGCATCATCGCGGCCTATCGCTACCGGCAGGCGCTGTACCTGCTGCTCGACCACCCGGAGAAGTCCGCCTGGCAGTGCCTGCGCGAGAGCGCAGCGGTCATGCGCGGCCACAAGTGGGAGCTGTTTGTGCTGGATCTGAGCTTCCTCGGCTGGATGCTGCTGAGCGCCCTGTTCGCGCCCGTGTCCATCTGGCTCGACCCGTACCGCGCTATCACGAACGCGAATTATTATAACCGGCTCGTCGGCGCGCAGGGCGGCCCGCGCATTTACGAGGGCTCGTTCACCGACATCCCGAACGATCCGCAGTCCTGACGGCTTTATCCCGCCTTTTCCCCCCGCCTGCCGTGTGCAGGCGGGGTGTCTTGCGTTGACAAGCCGTGGCTGTGCGGTATAATCTAAAGAGAAACCCGAGGAAAACGAGGTGCACAGATGCAGACGGAAAAGAGCGGCCGCCCGCAGGCGATGATCGCCATGAGCGGCGGCGTGGATTCGAGCGTGGCGGCATACCTGATGCAGCAGGCGGGTTACGACTGCATGGGCGTGACCATGAAGCTGTATGAAAACGAGGACGCCGGCGTGCCGCGCGGCCACACCTGCTGCACGCTCGACGATGTGGAGGATGCCCGCCGCGTGGCCTATGCGCTGGGCATGCCGTACTATGTCTTTAATTATAAGGATGCGTTTCGTGAGCAGGTCATGGCGCGCTTTGCCGCGGCCTATCAGCACGGGGCGACGCCGAACCCCTGCCTGGACTGCAACCGGTATCTGAAGTTCGGCCTGCTGGAGACACGCGCCCGCGCGCTCGGGTGCGACGTGCTGGCGACCGGGCACTATGCCCGCGTCGAGCAGCTGCCGGACGGGCGCTACACGCTCAAAAAGGCCGTGGACGCCACAAAGGATCAGAGCTATGTGCTCGCCTGGCTCACGCAGGAGCAGCTCGCGCACACGCGCTTTCCGCTCGGCGGTCTGCACAAGACCGAGGCACGGGAGATCGCCGAGGCGCATGGCTTCTGCAACGCGCACAAGCACGATAGTCAGGACATCTGCTTTGTGCCGGACGGTGACTATGCCGCCGCGGTCGAGCGGCTGACCGGCGCACACAGCGAGCCCGGCCGCTTCGTGGACACGCAGGGCAAGGTGCTTGGAACGCACCGCGGCATCATCCACTATACGATCGGCCAGCGCCGCGGGCTCGGCATCGCGGCCGAGATGCCGCTGTACGTCTGCGGCATCGATGTGCCGCGCAACGAGGTCGTGCTCGGGCGCAATGACGATCTGTTTTCGACCGAGCTGGATGCGAGCGGCTGCAACTGGATCTCCCGCTACCGGCAGCCGGAGCAGCCGTGCACCGTCACGGCCACGGGGCCGGACACGGTGCACGTGTCGTTTGAGACCCCACAGCGCGCCATCACGCGCGGCCAAGCCGTCGTGTTCTACGACGGGGACACGGTGCTCGGCGGCGGCACGATCGACTGAACTGTGATTTTTGGAAGGGAGGCGCGGCCGTGTCCGTGACGCTCTATCTTGCGATCCCCTGTTATAACGAGGAGACGGTCCTGCCGGAGACGGCGCGCCGCCTGCGGGAGAAATTCACCGCCCTGCGCGCCGCCGGGACGATCGGCCCCATGAGCCGCATCTGCTTCATCGACGACGGCTCGAAGGACGCCACCTGGCAGCTCATTTCCGACCTGCATGCGCGCGATCCGGCCTTTTCCGGTATCCGCCTGTCGCGCAACCGCGGCCACCAGAACGCGCTGCTGTGCGGCCTGATGACGCTGCGGAATCGCGCCGACTGCGTCATTTCCATGGACGCCGATCTGCAGGACGACATTGATGCCATCGATGCCATGCTCACGGCCTTTCAGAACGGGAATGATATCGTCTACGGCGTGCGCGCCAGCCGGAAGCAGGACTCTGCCTTCAAGCGCGCCACCGCGCAGGGGTATTACCGCCTGCTGCGCGCACTCGGCGCGGACGTGGTGTATAATCACGCCGACTACCGGCTCATGAGCCGCCGCGCGCTCGACGCACTCGCGGAGTATAAAGAAGTCAATCTGTTCCTGCGCGGGCTCGTGCCGCTCGTGGGCTACCCGAGCACGGTCGTGTATTACGAGCGCGGCAAGCGCTTTGCGGGCGAAAGCAAGTACCCGCTGCGCAAGATGCTCTCGTTCGCGTGGGAGGGCGTGTCGTCGCTGACGGTCTCGCCGCTGCGGCTCATCACGCGCATCGGCATCGTGATGTTCCTCGTCAGCATCGCCATGCTCATCTATTTTCTCGTGCGCTATTTCACCGGCCACACCGTTGCCGGGTGGTCGAGTCTCGCCGTGTCCATCTGGGCCATCGGCGGGCTGCAGCTGCTGGCCATCGGCGTGGTGGGGGAGTACATCGGCAAGATCTATCTCGAGACGAAGGCGCGCCCGCGCTACCGCATCGAGACGGAGCTTGATGACCGGGAGGCGGAGCTTTGAAGCGCCTGCGCACGCTCTTTGACGCGAAGCTGTGGAAGTTTCTGCTCGTCGGCGTGATCAACACGCTCATCGGCACGGGCATCATGTTTGGATTGTATAACCTTGCCAACTGCTCGTACTGGGTGTCCTCGGCGGCAAACTACGTGCTCACGAGCATCCTGAGCTTTTTCCTTAACAAGCACTTTACATTCCAGAGCCGGGAACGCGGTGCGGGGCAGGTCGTGCGCTTCGCGGCGAACATCGCCGTCTGTTACCTGATCGCCTACGGCATCGCAAAACCGCTGTGTCTGCGTCTGCTTGCCAACGCTGCGGTGAGTACGCGCGATAATGTGGCCATGCTCGTCGGCATGGTGCTCTTCACCGGTCTGAATTACCTCGGCCAGCGCTTTTTTGCCTTCCGCAGCCCGAAAACCGAAGAAAAATGAGACCCATTCCCGGATGTGCAGCATCCGGGAATTCTTTTTTGAAAAAATGCAGATATCCTATTGACAAATGGGAGGAAAAATGGTTATATAAACGCATGAACAATCATTCATATGTTCAAACGAAAGTGAGGAGATCCCATGGCAGAACCGAGACCCGACAGCGCACCGGCGTGCGAATATCTCAACGTGCACGAGGACGCGGTGGCGCAGGTGCTTGCGGCCCTGCCGGACGATGAGACGCTCTACGACCTGTCGGAGCTGTTTCGCGTCTTTGGCGATTCGACGCGCATCAAGATCCTCTATGTGCTCTTCGAGAGCGAGCTGTGCGTGTGCGACATTGCGCGGCTGCTGAACCTGACGCAGTCGGCGGTCAGCCACCAGCTGCGCATTTTGAAGGCGTCGAACCTCGTTCGCTTCCGGCGGGAGGGCAAGACCGTGTTTTATTCCCTGGACGACGATCACGTCCGGTCCGTGCTGGCCCTCGGCATGGAGCATGTGCTGGAAAAATGATGGCCCGGCCATCTTTTCAAATAACATTCAATGACAGATGAAGGAGCGTACATCATCATGGAAAAGACCTATAAGATCGAAGTAGACTGCGCCAACTGCGCGGCGACCATCGAGCGGCACGTGGCAAAGCTCAAGTGTGTCAAGGAAGTGACCGTGAGCTATATGGCACAGAAAATGCTGGTCGAATATGCCCCCGGTGTGGACGAGACCGAGGCCAAGGCGGAGATCCTCAAGACCGCGCTCAAGGTCGAGCCGGACTTCCGCTTCGAGGACTGAATATCATGACGCGCGAACAGAAAAGGTCGCTGCTGCTCATAGCAGCAGCGGCCGTGCTGCTCATTGGGCTGCACTTTGTGCCGGTCACGGGCTGGCTCAAGCTTGTGCTGTATCTTATCCCGTATCTGCTCGTCGGCGGCGAGACGCTCGTCGATGCCTGCAAGGGCATTTATAACCGCCAGCCGTTCGACGAAAACCTGCTCATGGCCGTGGCCACCATCGGCGCGATGGTGCTCGGGGACTACCCCGAGGCCGTGTCCGTCATGCTGTTTTACCAGATCGGCGAGTTGTTTGAGAGCTACGCCGTCGGCCGCAGCCGCCGGAACATCGGCGATCTGATGGACATCCGCCCGGACTATGCCAATGTTGAGACGGCGGACGGCGTTGCGCGCGTGAAGCCCGAGCAGGTCGCGGTCGGCGATACGATCGTCGTCAAGCCCGGCGAGCGCGTCCCGCTCGACGGCACGGTGCTCACGGGCATGTCGGCGCTGAATATGAGCGCCCTGACCGGTGAGAGCGCCCCCGTGGACGTCACGGAGGGCAGCACCGTCGTCAGCGGCAGCGTGAACCTGTCGGGTGTGCTGCGCCTGCGCGTGGAGAAGGTGTATGCCGAGTCCACGGTCGCGCGCATCCTCGAGCTGGTGGAAAATTCCTCGCTCAAAAAGGCGCACACTGAGCGCTTCATCACGAAGTTTGCCCGCGTCTACACGCCGTCCGTTTGCGGTGCGGCGCTCGCGCTGGCGATCCTGCCGCCGGTCGTGCGGCTCATTATGGGCATCCCGGCAGAGTGGGGAGACTGGATCTACCGCGCGCTGACGTTCCTCGTCATCAGCTGCCCGTGCGCACTCGTGATCTCGATCCCGCTGTCGTTCTTCGGCGGCATCGGCGGCGCGTCCGCCCGCGGTATCCTCATCAAGGGTTCGAACTATCTGGAGATGCTGGCCAAGACCGACCGTGTCGTCTTTGACAAGACCGGCACGCTCACGCGCGGCACGTTCGCCGTCACGGCGGTGCATCCCGCGCAGCCGGAGCTGTCCGATCAGGCGCTGCTGCAGCTTGCGGCGGCGGCGGAGCAGTTTTCCGATCACCCAGTCAGCCAGAGCCTGCGCCGCGCGGCCGGAGAGCTTCCGGCCGACCTGGTCACGACGGACGCCAAAGAGCTCGCCGGTCACGGCGTGACCGCGCAGGTCGGCGGCCGGTCTGTTGCCGCCGGCAACACGAAGCTGATGGACACCCTCGGCCTGACCGTGCCCGCGGTCAATGAGACCGGTACGGTCATCCACGTCGCGGCCGACGGCGCGTATCTCGGCTACATCGTCATCTCCGACGAGCCGAAGACCGGCTCGCGCGAGGCGGTGGCCCGCCTGCGGGCGGACGGCGTGCGCGTCGTCATGCTCACCGGCGACCGGAAGAGCGCGGCCGACGCCGTGGCGGAGGAGCTGGGCATCGCGGAGGTGCACAGTGAGCTGCTGCCGGAGGATAAGGTCACGCAGGTCGAGCGGCTGCTCGGCGAGGGCGCACCCGGGAAATACCTTGCCTTCGTCGGCGACGGCATCAATGATGCGCCGGTGCTCGCGCGCGCCGATCTCGGCGCCGCCATGGGCGGCATCGGCTCGGACGCCGCCATCGAGGCGGCGGACATCGTGCTCATGGACGACGATCCGCGCAAGCTCTCGCTGGCCATGCGCATCTCGCGCAAGACCATGCGCCTCGTCTGGGAGAACATCGTCTTTGCGCTGGCCGTCAAGGCCGTCTGCCTCGTGCTCGGCGCGCTCGGCATTGCGAACATGTGGGTCGCCATCTTCGCCGACGTCGGCGTTATGGTCCTGTGTGTGCTCAACGCCGCCCGCGCGCTCAATACGAAGCACCTGTAATGCTGATCTCTGTATGAAACAGGATAGAAAAGAGGCCGCCGAAAGGCGGCCTCGATCTTTTAGCGTGTCTGTGCCAACAAAAAAGAAACTGCGCAGCGGGGGAGCTCGAGGGGGGCAAGACCCGCCTCGAATCCGATCCAAAGCAAAAGTCCTGATGGATCAGGGCTTTTGCGCGTCCGGCATTTTGCTATGAAAAAGGCCGGACGGCGAAAGCGCGTTCAGGAAAGTTCGGTACGGACTTTCCTGACAAGCTGAGACCGCCGTCGGCGGTCTTTTTTTCATGCCTTTTTCACGTGCACCGGCGGAAGCTGCTGTCCGTGAGGACGCGCGCGCAGATCAGCCCCAGCGGCAGGGAGACGACGATCAGCAGCGAGGCGACGAGCCACGACGCGCTGTCGCTCAGGTTCATTGTGCCCAGATCGTACACGGCGCGGTAGAAATACAGCCCCGGTACCATGATGACGATCGACGGCACGGTGATCGTGATGCGCGGGTAGCCCGAGCGCCGCTTATACACGGAGGCGAGCAGGCCCGCCGTCAGC
>ERZ809201.830-NODE-830-length-12686-cov-7.940068_pt1 | contig 12686 bp, 8 predicted proteins | sample MGYA00520516_ERZ809201 | MGnify/ENA primary metagenome ERZ809201 (study PRJEB31570, sample SAMEA3213006) | Homo sapiens | biome: human-gut; feature: human gut; material: fecal | place: Sweden | collected 2011 ... | reverse complement strand
TTCGCCTTTGTATACGCCGACGCCGCCGCTTCGGAACATACCCGCTTCGCTTACAAGCTCGTTCATCAAGGTGTGGTGCGCCGTGAGCAGGTCTTTTGCCGAATACGGGTCAAAGCTCAAGAGACGCTCGTATGCTTCAAAGGCGTTCTTGACCTCTTGTATTTCCCGTGGCTCTCCCAGTATGCGTTTTCCGTTAATAATTGCAGTCACTTGGTCGAGCGAGAGCGAGTTGTTCTCTATGGCAAGCGAGGAATGAATCGTCTTGATTCTGTTATCACGCCGCAGCTTCGGATTTGCGTTCATGTCCTGCCATGCGGTGATACGACCTACAAGCTCGCTGATCTCCGAAATCTTCTCAATTATTCTATCCGTCATGGTAAACGGCGGGGTATACTGTTGCTCCATGCTGCACCTCCGACTTATATCTTATTATAGCATATAAGTCCATTAAAAAACAACAGTTTCACTTAGTAGACTTGTATGGTGAACTTGTGTGTTTTCCACCATATAAGTCTTACCTGTATCGCGGATATTATCTGCATTACCTGATATGCGTCTTGCCGTGTTTACGCTCTTGTTCCCGTTTCCTCTCTACCTCCTTTTCTTCAATTTGTTTAAGCTGCGCGTTCTTCTCGGCAATCTCCAAAGAGCGCACAGCAATAGCATCGCATAGCTTTACGTCCTGTCGGAGCGTTCTAAGCTCCGCGGATATTTGCCCGATACGGGTCTTGATTTCTTCAAGACGCTGTTCGGGTATGCCTATGCGCCGCAGCTCATTTTTGAGTTCTTTTCGTTCCTCGGATATGATGGTAATTCTCTGACTGGCATCGTTACGATAGGAAGTGAGTTCTTCCGCGGTATCTATCTTGTGTCTGAATAAAAAGTGGAACTGCTTATCCACCGCTTCAAGATGGCGAATATCCTCTCGCAACACATACGGAGTATAGCTCGACTGTTGCCGACACGCCTCCTGTAATTTTCGACGATAGAAATAGTAGAGTGCCCGCAAGCCATTCCATGTGACCTTTGACAGGCGAAAGTCTCCATGTGTGCGCCCACGACGAACAGTTTTCTTTTCCTCCGGCTTGGGCGGACGCGACGGCCACCGTTGATGGATGATGCGCTCGATGATGACATCCTCAGTGTATTTCTCACCAAAGCGTCGCAAACGGCTGAAGTTCGTATGGTTTTGCGGCTTTATGCGCCAATCGCGTCCGCGCTTTTCGACCTCGTATCCACGTTCTCTCATGTTTTTGACAAAGCCTTGAAAATTCACCGCGCCCATGATAGCTGCGTCCAAGTCCAAACGGATAGCAGTCATCCATGTCGGCCCGCCGTTCTTTTCAGCTTCCCACTCGGCGCGTGACCTGCCGTGTCGCGCAGGATTCTCGATTACTGATAAATGGTACTTCGCACAAAGCGCGTCTGACATATCACGCATACGTTGGTATGTCTTTTTTTGGTCGTAATACTTTAGACCATCGACAAATGAAACTGAGTTCAGCACAAAATGGTTGTGAACGGTTTTGGTATTCAAATGCGTTGATACGATAACCTCAAATCTTTCACCCCACAACGCCTGCGCAAGTTCCACCCCAATTTGGTGCGCTCTGTCTGCCGACACTTCGCCAGTCTTGAAGCTTTGATAACCGTGATAGGCGATATTGCCGCCTTCCTTGCCCCAAATGCATTTAGTCAATATCATGTCGTTTCTCGCGGTGGCAGGATCGCAGTTGATTCCCGTGACGTAGTATTGCTTCTCTGTTTTGAAATCGTCGATTGCGTAGTCAATGATCTTATCCAGCACTTTCTTTGGCGCTGATTGCATGGCGTATTCCATTACATCAAGCATACTCTGCTGTTGCTTCTCGCTCCATTCGGGGTTTTCGGTTTTTTCGGGGTTGACCGTGTAGTTCAATACACTTCCTATCCAGCCTTTTACGTTCCATATCGCCGTGACTGCCATTAGGTTATCCTATCGGGCATACATACGGCTTCTCGAATGGATGTGACTGTGTTTGCCAACCGTATAGCGTTTGCCGCATATTCCTCGACAAGAAAAAAGCCCGTGGCGTTTGCTCGGGCGGCTATCTGATTCATCGCGTTTCCAATGGCGCGAAGCTCATTTATCATTTGGCGGTATTCAATCGGGGGAGGTTCTCTCGGTATACTTCCCATGATGAGAGAACGAATATACCCATCTGCCGAGTATCCGCTTCTCGTAACGCATTTCTTGAAATGAGCGTATTCATCGTTCGTCAGATGCGCCCATACTCTGTTAGGTCTTGTTCGCATTTTCTCACCTCACTTTTCATAAGAACATGGAAGTTGACAAACAGCATTGTCGTTTGCTGGGGTATTAGGGGTGCAAATCCCCTAACCAGAGAATTTGTGGTCACACAAATTCAGTGCTGGCTAATCCAATGCAGAAGCATTGTCCTATTCCACCATCCGAGAAATGAATCACCGCGCACCGCGTTCCCTCTCGGGCATAACAGCCTTGAAATCGACGCCCTTGAAGCACTCGGCATCGAGAATAAAGTCGCCCTTGTTCCATTTGTCATGCACAAGCCGCTCCGCTTCCATGCGGTTTTCTGCTTCGACCTCGACGGTCATTTGCAGCTTTTCGGTAATCGTCACCTTGTAGGGTTTCATGCTTCGTCACCTCCGCTTGCCGTATGCAGCGAGATCTTCTTGATGCCCGTAAGCGTAGTAGTGACCATACCGAGGCGCTTGGCAAGCAGGATTTCCGCTTCCATTTCCTCTGTCAGTTCGTCGGAACAAACGACGAGGACACGGCAGCGGCGCAAAAGCTCCAGCGACATTGAACGCCTTGCTTCGCGCTGCTCCGGCACGGATTCCGAAAGGAAACGGGAGAACATCATGCAGGGGCAGATAGGCACATACCCGAGTTCAAAGAGGGTCTTGCTGTATTCCTTTAGCTTGCCCGAGGCAAAGCCTGTGGCATGATTGGTGGGCGCGCAAACATACGCAAAAGTCTTGTTCATCATCTTGCTTTTTCCTCCATAGTGTGATGGCGGGCGCTCTGCGCGCCCCTCGTTTTGACTGGCGTTTTGATATGCTTACGCAAGATGAGCTGCTCATTATAGTCCTTGCCGACCTCCGGCGGCAGCAGCTCCGTTGTATATCCTTCCGGCATAGCGGCGCATATCGCCATTGCCGCCTTTACGCCTGCATCGTCGTTGTCCAGGCACAAAGCTATGTGGCGGATGCCGTCGTTGGCAGAAAGAAATTCCTGCAAAGCCGCCGGCAATTCGGTCCGCCTGCCTTCGCCGGGCCGGTATACGCCCGATAGGGACAGGTAATTATCCGGCCTACGTAGCGGATTTTCCATGCGCTGCAATTCGATAAAGGAAAGGCAGTCAATGGCGCTTTCAAACACAAACAGCGTTTCGCTGCCGCTATGCGGCGCGGAAAAGGAATACCGCTTATCGCTGCCCTCAACCTCCCGCAAAAACGTGGAGGAAGGGTCGCTGCTTCGGAGCATTGCGTAGCGGGGAACGGTGTCCTTATCAAAGCCAACGAATACGCAGTTATGCCGTCTGTCCTCATATACCAAGCCCATGTTGAAATACATGTTGAGCAAGTCTTCCGATAACCCCCGCCCCGTAAGATAAGCGGCAACGCGGTCATTGTTCTCATGCGGCGCGGGCAATACAAAATCCATTGGCTTTGCCCGCTTTGGAGTATAGGTCTTTGTCGGCGTGGCATATCGCGTACACTCCAATATCCGCAAGACGGCGCTGACGAAGTCCATGCCCTGCACCTTTACAAGATAGTCCAATGCGGAGACACCGCCGACGCCCGTTGACCATTGAAACCATTTGCCGTTACTGATTTTCAAGCTGTCGTGGCTACGGGTAGAATACACAGCGGATGAAATACGCACCAGTTCGTGCGGCTCATAGGTCTGCAAATATGTGAGTAAGTCAAGCTCCCGCGCCCGCTCTATTTCTGCTTTTGATACCTGTCGTCTATGTTCCATAGTTACCTCTCATACTCCGGCTCTGAACGCCGTTTCGTTCTTTCTTCCTCCTGCTCCGGCGCTGCATCCAGCGTGTCGTTCTCGCGTTTGTCCATGTTGAGCATCGCGTCAAGCTCAGCAAGCCGCGCCATTTTTGTCCGTAGCTCATCCTCCTGTGCAAAGGGCTTTTCCACCTCCGCTTTAGCGTTCTCGATTTGTGTTTGAAGGTTGGCAAGCGCCTGTTCGCAGGCGTTGAGCCGCGTCGGGAACATATCAAAGGCGTTTTCCATACGCTGAATGTTGCCGTGAATGTCGCTGCCGAGGTCTATCGTGTGGGATAGCGCGCCTTTAAGCGTCAGCTTAAAGGTCTTGCCAAAGGTGTCGTAGGACAGCATGAGCGTAAAGCCTCGGAAGCTGCCGACCTCCTTTAACTCGGGCGAGGTCTGCGCTTTGCACGTTTCAATGAGCGCCGCGCCCGCGTCCTTTTTCTCGGCGTAGTTCACGCCATTAAGCACCATGCCCGGGAAGTCCTCGGTCTTGTGCTGCTCGTAGAGCGACATATCCGCTTTGAAGCCCGCGATGCGTTCCTCCGTGAGCTTGACCTCGCGGGGGAAGTATTTGAGAAGCCTGTCCTCCATCGCGTACTTTGGCTTTGATAATTTGCCTTTACGAGCTTCAGCCTTGACACGTCGATCTCCAAGTCCATCTTTTCCTTGATGTACGGGTTGCCCGTGGCAAGGGCTTTGACCTCCGCATACGAAAGTGCGGTTTCGTCAATGTCCTCGCAGGAGCGGACGGGCGATTTTGAAGTCATGATCTGTGATATGAACTTCTGCTTGCTCTCAATCGTCTGCCACATATAGGCGTCGAAGGTGTTTTCCGTCACATAGCGGAACACCTCCACGCTTTCGTTGGTGTTTCCTTGCCGTATCATCCTGCCCTCGCGCTGTTCGATGTCGCTGGGTCGCCACGGTATATCGAGGTGATGCTCCGCGGCGAGCTTTCTTTGCACATTTGTACCCGCGCCCATTTTTGCGGTAGAGCCGATCAGCACCCGCACAAGCCCGCGCCGGACGCTCGTAAACAGTGCCGCCTTCTGCACCTCGGTCTTTGCGTCATGGATAAAGGCGATTTCCTCTGCGGGAATGCCGCGCTCCATGAGCTTTGCCTTGAGGTCGTCGTACACGTTGAATGTGCCGTCATTGTGCGGCGTAGAGAGGTCGCAGAACACAAGCTGCGTCAGCTTCTTTTCTTCGCCCGCCTCCCATACGCGATAGATATTATCCATGCAGGCGTTGACCTTGCTTTCCTCGTTATCTGGCAGCATACCGTTCACAAGCCGCTGGTCGAGCGCGAGTTTTCTGCCGTCGTTTGTGATTTTCAGCATATTATCGACGGTTGGTTCGACCATGCCGTTTCGCACCCGCTCGGCGCGCTCCGCAAGGGAGGCGACCATATCCCTCTGATGCTCGGATGGCTTCATGGCTACGTTATGGTAGTTGACCGTTGGCACGGGAAGGTTGAGCATATCGGCGGTCTGAATGTCAGCCACCTGTTTGAACATGGCGATAAGCTCGGGGAGGTTGTAAAAGCGGGCAAATCTTGTTTTGGCGCGATAGCCCGTGCCTTCCGGAGCTAATTCGATAGAGGTAATGGTTTCGCCAAAGGTGGAAGCCCATGCGTCGAAGTGCGTCAGACCTTGCCTTCGCAGCGTTTCATATTGCAGATACCGCTGCATGGTATGAGGTAAGCCGGCAGTACCGACTCCCTCCCGAACCGTGCGGGCACCTCTCGATGCACACGGCTCTCCGTTTGTTATCGTTTTACGACTTCATCGAATTGTGAATCTCAATATGGCAGGACGGGCAGACCGCCAGCGTTTTACGCCGACGCTGAAGCATGATACGCTCCCATTCTTGTTCCCCATTAAGATCTTTCAGCCGCCGTACCTGATGCATTTCAAGTCCGTCGCAGTCCGTCCCGCATAATTCACACTTGTTAGTGTGGAGGCGTATAGCCAGACTGTTGGGCTTGTCATACTTTTTGTAGATGTCCAGCATATCCACTTGACCCAATGCAGGTTCCGTTTTCTTTCTAAAGCCATCGTGATAATAGACAGATTCTTTCATGCCGGATTTGGTCTTGTAGGCAACCGTGAATTCGCCATTCTTGACGTACCGTTCCTTAATCTTCCTTACCTTGCAGCGGTATTTGGAACCAAAGGTCTTGAGCATACTGTATTTCATACGGCTGGAGAAATGATTCAAGGTTGACACATTGCCCGCTATTGCGTAGTAATTGTACAATCCTCGTATCTCCGAATTGTAGCGACTGAGTATCTCAATATCCGTCCTGTTAATGAGTTTTCCTCTTGGCATGGTTTTCCATCGCTCTTTACCCGATTCATCCTTTTTAATGCGAATTGCGCCGTATTCCAGCAGCTTAGCCGTCCATTTTTCAAGCGGCATACGGAGCTGAACAACACCGCTGTATACCCGCTGGCGTTTCCCGTTTTTCAGACGCTTGATGTCCTGACTGCGCGATACGGATATATCGTAGCCAAGAAATCTTGCGTTTTCCGCAGTATTTGTAATCTTCGTCTTTTCTGCGGACAGGGTAAGCCCAAGCTTCTCTTTCAGAAACGCAGTGAGGTCTTGTTTGAGCTTTTTTGCGTCCTCATGACTACCAATTACGCCCACGATAAAATCGTCTGCGTAGCGTACATACTGGATAGCCTTGTAGCTTGTCTCCTGCACCGGATGTGTAGGAAGCTTTCGCTGTTCGGAGCGCATCTGCCGGAGCGTTCTGGCGCACTCTTTCTTTTCCTCCACGCTTAAGTCATCCCAAACCTTGTCGTTCTTGGCTTTGTAGTAGAATATCTTCGATGCCATATTACGATGAGCGGGGTTTGCCGTGCGTGTCGGCTTGTAGAACCTTGCTTTGTATTCCCCCATATATCTGTCGAGCTCATTGAGGTAGATATTTGCAAGAATTGGGCTCATTCCCGACCCCTGCGGCGTACCGGAATAGGTCATGTGGTATTGCCATTGCTCCATATATCCGGCTTTCAGGAATTTCCACATGAGGCTGATGAACGCCTCATCGTCAATTCTTTTACGCAGGATGTCGATCAGTACATGGTGGTCAAAGCTGTCAAAGCACGCTTTAATGTCTCCCTCGACAAACCATTTTGCGCCTGTGAAGGTCTTTTGAATCTTCGTGAGCGCAGTATGGCAGCTCTTTTGGGGTCTGAATCCATGAGAAGCGTCTGAAAAGTTGGGTTCGTAGATGCTTTCCAGCAGCATTCGGATAACTTCCTGCACTAACTTGTCATCCCCGGATGGAATGCCAAGCGGTCGCTTTTTCGCCGGGTTGTTTTTCTTGGCGATATAAGTGCGGCGGGCAGGATTAGGCTGGTAGGAGCGGTCTTTCAGGGATTCTATCAGCTTTGCAATTCTCTGACTGCTCATACCGTCGATGGTGATGCCGTTTACTCCCGGTGTCATACTGCCGCCATTTGCGTAGATATTCTTGTAGGCGAGCAGATAGAAGTCGGGATTATACAGATTTCGGTAAAGACGCTGAAACCTGTACTCGGGATTCTTCGATTTATCGCTTAAACTATTCAACACATCAGTTGGATTTCTCATAGTGCCTCACGCACCATCCTTTCATTTAGTATTGAAGAAACAAACTGCTTCCCTTCGCCATGTAGCAGAATTACCTGCATCCGTTTTTACGGCTTTCCCTGTCGGTTCAGGGTTAGCGGACTACTATGGAAGCTGTGTTACCTTGCCCACTGGCTGTGGGTTTAGGTAATCCCCGGTAGCATATATCAAACATTAGCGTTTTGTGTTGTCGGTTGCGATGTTCGCCATTTCCCTCTATCCGGAGGCGCTTCATTCCGAATATCCCACGGTTGTCCCTATACACATGACAACCGCCGGAATGCCGTGCGTTTCAGTTCCTTTCGCACGGAGACACACGATGGGTCCAAGCTCTGGCTATCGTTTAGGCAGTTTCGCTTTCAACCTCATACACAAATTTTCACCCCCATACACAGCGGTCATTTAGAAACTTTATTCACCGCTGCATACCAGCCGCTTTATGCGGTCAGCGACATGCTGCACTCCCCATTGGGTTTCCCCGTCCGGATAAGTCGCGGGATGACAGGTTGCTATTTTCACCTTCCTTTCCTGATATTTTTACCTGCCGCTTGCTAAAGGCGGTTTTTGATATATACTTTTACGGGCGCACATACATCTCGGTCATGCTGTTGGAGATAGGCGTTCCCGTGGCAAATACTATGCCGCGCCCGCCCGTAAGTTCATCGAGATAGCGGCACTTCATAAAGAGGTCGGCTGATTTCTGTGCCTCGGTCTGCGCCAGGCCCGCTACGTTCCGCATCTTGGTGAACAGGAACAGGTTTTTGTAGAAATGCGCCTCGTCCACGAACAGGCGGTCAGCGCCCAATTCCTCGAATGTCACAACATCGTCCTTGCGGCTCTGGTCGTTCAGCTTTTCGAGCTTCAGCTTGATCTGCTTCTTTGTCTTTTCAAGCTGCTTGACCGTGAAACGCTCCGCCCGGGCGCTCTTTGCCTCGGCTATGCCGTCCACGATCTCGTCAAGCTGCTCCTGCAAGACCGCCCGCTGTCGCTCGATGCTCATGGGTATCTTCTCGAACTGTGAATGCCCGATAATGACGGCATCGTAATCTCCCGTGGCGATACGGGAGCAAAACTTCTTGCGGTTTCGGGTTTCAAAGTCCTTTTTCGTTGCCACAAGGATGTTCGCGGAAGGGTAAAGCTGCAAGAACTCTGCCGCCCATTGCTCCGTGAGATGGTTTGGCACAACGAACAGGCTCTTTTGACACAGCCCCAACCGTTTGCTTTCCATAGCGGAGGCGACCATTTCAAAGGATAGCGATAGGTAATCCTTTGGGCGGGATATGCAGCCGCAGGCTGCATATCCGTTCCTCCAGATTTTCCCCCGCTCCAAACCGTGCGTGACAGTTTCCCATCACACGGCTTTCCATCGTCAGCACTTTTTATGACAATCTATACATCAAACAGATTTGCCCTTTAGAAAACGAGTTCCAGCATTTCTGCCATCACACGAAGTTTATTGAGCTTTGCCAACTGCTTTTTATCCAGGTTTAGCACTTTCATATATTTTCGGATGGTGCGCTCATTACTGGAATGAATGAGAATGTGAACCACATCGGAGACAATAATCAGGTTTTGGTAGCTGTCATTGCCCCCAAGCATCAACGGCTGCTTGTGATGACAGTCCACCTGATTTGCTTCCAGTTCCACACCAGAGACGGCACATTTTCCTTTCTGCGCAACATAGAGCGCAATGCGGTTGTCGTTGTACTCCACACTTTGCTTACCGCACGGATTGTTCATCAGATAATAGAGGACAGCCATATTGACACCGGCAAGATTCTTGTGAATCTCAAGTCGACCCTCTGGCGTGTACTTGTTTATCCGACTTTTCTTATCCATGGGTACTCTATGCTGAACATAGGCAATCGGGACGATGGCGTGACCATTCAGATAACGCACTTCCCGGCTTGTGCCGTATTTTTCCTTGATATACCTGTTTGTGATTTGACCTTTCTTTTGCAGTCTGTGCTTCAATCTGTTGTAAAGGCTCTTTTTGACATCGAAAGCGATTTTGTGAAAGTCAATATTCACATGGGTTGCAATGCTGTAATAGTTGTGAACGCCCATGACATAGGAGTTGTATTTTTGTATCAGACGGTATTCCATTCCTGGGTCATAGGTCTGCCGTATCTGCCCAATAATTTCCTTGCTTTTCTCCCGGATTTTCTGCAATGCTTTATCCTTGATATGCGCTTCTACTACATACCTTGGTTGTCCATCTGGCTTCTTTCCTTTTGTTCGGACTTTCAGCTTAAAGCCCAGAAATTCAGAGTAATGGCGTTTCAGATTCACAATCTTTGATTTCTCCGGGCTGATTTCCAGCCCCAGACGCTCTAATAGCCATTGTTTCGTAGCCTCGAACAGCTTGACTGCATCTGACCGCTTTTTGCAAAAGATTTTGAAATCATCTGCATAGCGGACAACATAGCACTCTTTCAGATTCGTGTAGTTGCGCAGAGTACGGATGGTACTGCTTTTGTCGGGAGTCCCATTCGCATAGATTCTGTGTACATAATTCCTTTGGGTGGGCATTTCCTCCCACTGGCTGACAATCCACCAATCCAGTTCATTTAGGACGATGTTTGACAACAGTGGGGAAATGATACCGCCCTGTGGCGTACCCTTTTCGGGAAAACCGATTCCAGCCACTTCTGCCTTTAGCATGGCAGAAATGATAGACAGCAGCTTTTTATCCCTAATTCCGAGTGTCCACATCTGCTTCAGCAGTTTTCCGTGGTTCACATCGTCAAAGAAAGACTTGATATCTATATCAATGACATAGTGACAACCTACGTTCTGTATCATTCTCTCCGCTTGGGCAATGGCATTTTCTGCACTGTGGTTTGGTCTGAAACCATTGCTTCGCTTGAAGAATTTTGCTTCACAGATAGGTTCTAATACTTGCAGAATACATTGCTGAATGAGCCTGTCCATAATCGTGGGTATTCCGAGGGGACGGGTTTTCCCGTTATCCTTTGGTATTTCCACTCTGCGGACAGCATTAGGAATATACCAGTCCAGCTTGCGCTGAACATGGGCAACTAAGGCATTTTCGTTCCACTTGTTCAAATCGCTTATTGTCTTGTTATCCACACCCGACGTCCGACTGCCGCTGTTCTTTCGGATATTCCTATATGCTAACTTGATGTTTTCAGGGCGTTTTATCAGTTCCACAAGATTACAGAACCGCTGCCCCTTGACACTTGCAGCATACAGTTCGTCAAAAACAAGCTGCATATCGTAGTATTCAGAATTGCGGATTTTCTGTTTCTTTAAGGGTTTCTTCTTGTTTGCCAAAGTCAGGTACTTTCCTCCTTATGAGAGGATTTCGCTTTTCTTAGTCATACTCGAACCTTTGTGTCTGTATAGTTTTCAATTTATTGATTGCTGACGACTAATGGCCATCCCTCCACCGTGTTTCCACGGCTTCATCGGTACTGTGCCATCTCTCTCAACTGGATAAAGGATTGTTATACGCAATGCGCTTTCCAATCCAACACCTCATAGCCTGTAACCGGCTCCGTGTTCCAGTCTTTCCACGTTCCAATATTCCTATCTGTACATATCTGCCCTTAGGTGTCCCTCTGAGCCTGTATGCTGGGCGGTGCCTGTAACACCGCAAGGACTTTCATAGTAAAAATTCTTACTCATCCTCACATACTTCCGTAATCGGAAAGGAACATTTCTGCTCCTGCGCCTTTTAGACCCGTACATTCGGGATTTCGTCAGTCATCGTGACATTCTGACCATAGGCAGTTTTTAGACCTCCGGCGTATCATGCACACATCCCACCGCTGAGATGCTTTCCACGGCATAACCTGTTTGGGTACATTTCCGCCGACTTTAGCGAGCGTTATACCGCAATCCTTGTTACAGAGGACTGCCGCATATCGCAGTTTATAAGGTAGGCGTTTCAGGGCGTTACCCCATCATTCCACCTATCGGAATATTAGTTCTCCAAGTCTTTTCAGGGACTCCTTTCCAGTTTCCGATTCTATTGTTAGCTGACTTGTGCGTAACCTTTTCAGTTACGAACGTGTCGCACTTTTCCCTGCTCCCACAACGTGCGCAAGCAGCGTGTTTCCGCCATAGATAACGCGCGCAACGGCGTTTACCTGATGCGGCCTCAGCGTGATTTCGGGATTCATGCCGACGAATCTGATATGGCTTCCGTCATATTCGCGGGGACGTATGCTATTGAACTTGGTGTTGTAGAGCGTGGTCAGTCTGTCACGACGGTCAGGATCTTTCCATATCCAGTCGCGGAAAGCGTCCTTGATCGCCTGCTGCTTCTGCTGCGCGAGTATGGTGTCCTTCTTGTTCAGCACCCGCACTTCGTTTCCGTTCTCGTCGGTGACGGTATCAAAGATACGCACATCCTTGAGGTTTAAGGTTTCCTCGATGATCTTGTAGGCGTTGATACGGTTTGTGCCGTAAGTGACACCCGCCGCCACGTTGTTATAGTCGGCGTTCTTGTTCTCGATGTTCCACGCCGCCGTGATGGGCGAATAATGTACCTTGATGCGGTTACGGATATAGTAGGCGGTGCTTAAAAGCTCATGTACGAACTGTTCAATGTCCTCGGGCGGAAGCCACGTTGCGCCGAGGCGCACGTCGATTTCCGAAGCGGAGAGGTCTTTGGGCTGTACCTTTTCAAGCGCCGCCATGTTCGCCGCATACTGAGGATCGTCTATCTCTCTCAATAATTGCAGCTTCCAGCGCACGTCGCCGGAAAGATATTCGTCAGCGGTTTCATACTGCTTTGTCGTTGGGTTGAGAAATATAACGCCCGTAAGCTCGTCGGCAAGCTGTTCCTCGGTCTTGCCCGTAAGCTCCGCCATGTAGGGCATATCGACCTTTGCCTTTTCGGAGAGTGAAACGGCCAGCGCCTCTGTCGCGGTGTCCACCGAAGTGACTACACTCTGCTGCCGTATCGTCCTTTTCGTGAACATATCCGCCTTGCGCCCCAGATTGCCGTTCTCGTCAATCACTTCAAGAGAACACAATAAGCAATAGGCGCTGTCATCAGAGAA
>ERZ809201.823-NODE-823-length-12770-cov-2.903657_pt1 | contig 12770 bp, 9 predicted proteins | sample MGYA00520516_ERZ809201 | MGnify/ENA primary metagenome ERZ809201 (study PRJEB31570, sample SAMEA3213006) | Homo sapiens | biome: human-gut; feature: human gut; material: fecal | place: Sweden | collected 2011 ... | reverse complement strand
GCAGCCGCTGCCGAGCGCATCTTCGGCGAAGATGCCGCTGTCGTCTCCGCCATTGACTATCATACGACCGGCAGAGCCAACATGACCCTGTTGGAAAAAATCATTTACATTGCAGATTACATGGAGCCGAACCGTGATTTTCCGGGCGTTGACCGCCTGCGGGAAACCGTCTGGCGTGATCTGGACGAAGGCGTCCTGCTCGGCATCAATATGACGCTCGAACAGCTTGCCCAGAAGGGCCAGCCCGCCTGTACCGATTCCCTTGCAGCACGCGACTGGCTTCTGAGTACCCGAAAGGAACCCTGAATGAAACTATTTGGAAATCGCCGCCGCGCGGCGCATGCGAAGAGGACCTCCCTTCCGCGCGGAGTGCGCACGGCGCTGATCATTACAGCGGTGATACTTCTGCTTTCAGGCAGTGTGTTTGCGGCGTGGAAGCTGCTTGTAAAGCCAGTGGAGCGGCCGGCGATCTCTGCGCCGGAACCGGAGCCTCCTGCCGTTGAGCCTGAGACGCCGGAGCCCTCTGTCGTCCATGTGACGCCGCAGGAGGTTGAGCCGGAGCCGCAGCCGGAGGAGGATGTGCCCACCGAGCAGCCGAAGGCGCTGCGCGATGGCGTGTATAACATCCTCATCTGCGGTACGGACGGCGACGGCTACCGCACCGACACCATCATCATTGCCCATCTGGATGCAAACAACCATACAGTTGCGCTTCTGTCCATTCCACGCGACACGCCGGTCGCAACTGGAAACGGGGGCCTCATGAAGATCAACTCGGTCTATGCGGGCGGCGGGACGGATGGTATGGAGCGCCTTGCCTCACGCCTTCAGAGTTTGCTTGGCTTCCCGGTTGATGGTTATGTGCTCGTTGATCTCGAGGCGTTCAAAAAGACCGTCGATCTGGTTGGCGGCATCGACTTTGACGTGCCGCAGGACATGAATTATGACGACGCTTCGCAGGATCTGCACATCCATCTGCAAAAGGGAATGCAGCATCTGGACGGCGAAAAGGCGATGGAACTTGTCCGCTTCCGCAAGGGCTATGCCTCACAGGATATCCAGCGCACACAGGTGCAGCAGCAGTTTTTAAAGGCGCTGGCAAAACAGTGCCTGTCTGTTGGCAGCCTGACCAAGCTTAAGGAATTTGCAGACATTTTTGTAGAATATGTCACGACAAACCTCACCACCGGCAATATGGTCTGGTTCGGCAAGGAACTGCTTGCCTGCGATTTTGACGCCATGCAGACCTACACCGCTGAGGGCGAGGGCGCGATGATCAACGGCGCGTCCTATTATCCACTCTACGCAGGCCGGCTTCTGGAAATTGTCAACGCCGCCTTCAATCCCTATGACGCGCCGATTGCCTCCGGCAGTCTGAACGTCATCACGCCCGATCAGGCGTATTCCTATCAGAAAAAGCCTGACCCGGAGCCTGAAACGCCGGAAGATGCGGAGCAGTCGGAGGAATCGGAAGATCCTGGCGACATGGAAACACCGGAGGAACCGCAGGAGCCGGAGAACCCGGATTCCAGTGAAGACCCCTTCCCGGACGGTATGGTCTGGGAGGATCCCGATACAGATCAGAAAGGAACATAAAACCATGCTCAGTGCAAAAGAAGTGGCCGCGCTTGCGGCAAAGGCGCTCGACGCCAAAATGGGCGAGGATATCCGCCTCATCGGCATTACCGATATTTCGACTCTCGCCGACTATTTCCTCATCTGCACCGCCACCAGTTCCACCCATGTCAAGACTCTCTGCGACGCAGTTGAAGAGGCGATGGGCGAGCCGATGCTCTCCCGGGAAGGCCATCGCGGCGGTACATGGGTGCTCATGGACTTTGGCAGCCTCGTTGTGCACGTCTTTACGGCCGAGGCCAGAAAGTTCTATGACCTCGAGCGCCTTTGGCAGGACGGCCATCAGATGAATCTGTCTGCGGTTTTGGGCGAAAACGCTTGACAAACGGAGCAAAAAAACGTACAATGACCCGGTAAAAGGCAAAGAAGGGGAATACCCTGCGCGATTTTTTCAGAGACCCGGCGGTCGGTGCAAGCCGGGAAAATCAACCGGACGTCTCTCACCCCAGAGCCGCCGCCCCGAAGGCAGTAAGGGCGGACGCATGGCCGCGTTAAAGGCCGCTTGAGGGCTGCTAAAAAAACAGCCGAATCAGGGTGGTACCGCGTATCTAACGCCCCTGACCGTATGGTCAGGGGCGTTTTTTATGAACGAAATTATGAGACAAAGGAGTTTGTTATGAAATACGATTTTGCAGCCATTGAGAAGAAATGGCAGGAAAAATGGGAGCAGGAGAAGCCCTATGCCGCCGTCACTGGGGACAAAAAGCCAAAGTTTTACGGCCTGATCGAGTTCCCATACCCCTCCGCTGCCGGTCTTCATGTCGGCCATCCGCGTCCGTTTACAGCCATGGATATCATCTGCCGCAAAAAGCGCATGCAGGGCTATAACGTCCTGAACCCCATCGGCTTCGATGCATTTGGCCTGCCGACGGAAAACTTCGCCATCAAAAACCACATCCATCCGGCCATCGTCACCAAGCGGAATATCGAAAACTTCACCCGTCAGCTCAAAATGCTCGGCTACGGTTTCGACTGGGAGCGCGTCATCGACACAACCGACCCGGATTATTACCGCTGGACGCAGTGGATCTTCCTGCAGATGTACAAGCACGGCCTTGCTTATAAGACCACGATGCCCGTCAACTGGTGCACCAGCTGCAAGTGTGTACTTGCCAACGAAGAGGTCGTTGAGGGTGTGTGTGAGCGCTGCGGCGCGCCGGTTGTCCGCAAGGAAAAGAGCCAGTGGATGCTGCGCATTACGAAATATGCCGACCGTCTGATCGACGATCTCGATCTCGAAGGTCTGGATTATATTGAGCGTGTCAAGACTCAGCAGAAAAACTGGATCGGCCGCTCTACCGGCACGGAAGTGACCTTCAAGACCAATACCGAAGACGATATCACCGTTTACACAACCCGCGTTGACACGCTCTTCGGTGTGACGTATACCGTCATTTCCCCGGAGCATCCACTGCTGAACAAGTGGAAGGAGCGCATCGCCAACTGGGCCGACGTCGAAGCTTACAAGCAGGCAGCTGCCCGCAAGTCCGATTTTGAACGCGGCGAACTCAACAAGGACAAGACCGGCGTCCGCCTTGAGGGCATCGAGGTCACGAATCCTGCCACCGGCAAGGTCGTGCCGATGTTCGTCTCCGATTATGTTCTTATGAGTTACGGCACGGGCATTGTCATGGGCGTTCCAGGCCACGATCAGAGAGACTGGGACTTTGCATCGAAGTTCGGTCTGCCTATCGTCGAGGTCGTTCAGGGCGGCGATATCACCAAGAGTGCGTTCACGCTCAAGGACGATACCGGCATCATGGTCAATTCCGGCTTCCTCAACGGCATGACTGTCAAGGAAGCTATCCCTGCCATGAAGCAGTATGCCATCGAGCAGGGTTGGGGCCATGAGAAAGTGAATTACAAGCTGCGCGACTGGGTTTTCTCCCGCCAGCGCTACTGGGGCGAGCCCATCCCGATGATCTCCTGCCCGAAGTGCGGCTGGGTGCCGGTTCCCGAGGAGCAGCTGCCCGTTGTTCTTCCGCAGGTTGACAGCTATGAGCCGACTGACGATGGCGAAAGCCCACTGTCTAAGATGACCGACTGGGTCAACACTACTTGCCCGTGCTGCGGCGGCCCGGCCAAACGCGAGACGGACACCATGCCCCAGTGGGCAGGATCCAGCTGGTATTATCTGCGCTATATGGACCCGCACGACGAGAATGCTCCCGTCTCCAAAGAAGCTGAAACCTATTGGGACCCCGTTGACTGGTATAACGGCGGTATGGAGCACACGACGCTTCACCTGCTGTACTCCCGCTTCTGGCACAAGTTCCTCTATGATATCGGCGTCGTCCACACGAAAGAGCCGTATGCCAAGCGCACCAGCCACGGCATGATTCTCGGCCAGAACCCGCACTACGTCGGAAACGTCTCCACGGAGGAAGAAAAGCAGGCACTGATTGAGAAGTACGGCAATCAGGCGCTGCGCCCAGCGGTCAAGATGTCTAAATCTCTCGGCAACGTCGTCAACCCCGACGATGTTGTAAAAGCCTACGGCGCGGACACAATGCGCCTGTATATTATGTTCATCGGCGATTTTGAGAAGGTTGCGACATGGTCTGACGAGGCTGTCAAGGGCTCCAAGCGTTTCCTGGACCGCTGCTGGAATCTCATGGACATGGCCGCTGATTCCGAGGAACTCAGCGAAAAGAACGAGGCCGTCATTCACAAGACCATCCGTAAGGTCACGCAGGACATTGACGAACTCAAGATGAATACCGCAATCGCCGCGCTTATGACCATGGTCAACGAGTTCTACGCCAATGGTCTGACAAAGGGCGATCTGAAGATGCTCATGCTCATGCTCAGCCCGTTCGCCCCGCACATGGTCGAAGAGATGTGGGAACTGACCGGCGAGGCTGCCAAGACCGGCACCATGGCCATGCAGCAGCCGTGGCCGGAATACGACGAGAGCAAGACCGTCGCGTCCCATGTCGAGATGGCCGTGCAGGTGCTCGGCAAACTCAAGGGCACGATCAATGTCCCCGTTGATTCCGAGCAGGACTTCATCGTCGAGACGGCAAAGCAGAACGAGAAGCTTGCCCGCGCTATTGACGGCAAGAACATCGTAAAGGTTATTCTCGTCAAGAACAAGCTTGTGAATTTGATCGTAAAGTAACATTTTTTTGAATTCTGCCGGACAGTCGAAAAAAATACTTGACAAGATTCGGCTTGTTCACTATAATAATCAAGCCAATTATGTTGGCCCTGAAAGCAGCCTGGAAATAGCCGGCTGCATCGGAGGGAGGGAAAACAATGTCTGAAGTTCGCGTCAAGGAAGGCGAGTCCCTGGAGAATGCTCTCAAGCGGTTCAAGCGCAGCTGCGCCAAGGCCGGCGTCATCGCCGAGGTCAAGAAGAGAGAGCACTACGTCAGCCCCAGCCTGAAGCGTAAGCAGAAGTCTGAAGCTGCTCGCAAGAACAGAAAGAAGTTCTATTGATCCCTTCCCGGTTCATAAGACAGAAAACGCTCCGTGCAGACGCACGGAGCGTTTTTCAAGTATAGGGGCTTCCCCTGCGCTCAAGAGTTTGGTAGGGGCGGACAGAGTCGTCCGCCCCTACACCGCAACAGGAAAGTGCTTGCGGCTTCGCCGCAAAGTTCCGAAGAAATTCACTGTATCCTGCCAGGCGGAGCAGCGCTCCTCCCATGCCAGTCTCTTGTGTATGCTTGACACAGCAAGGTCTGCATTACCCGAAAAACACCCGCACGCTCAGCGCTGCCATACAGAAGCCGGTCAAATCGGCGATCAGCGCCGCTGGCAGCGCATAGCGCGTTTTTTTGACCCCCGCTGCACCAAAATAGACGCTGATGGTGTAGAATGTCGTCTCCGATGAGCCGAGCATGACCGCTGCTGTCCGCCCGATTACAGAATCGACCCCGTATTCTCGCATCAGGTCTGTCCCGACGGCCAACGCTGCACTGCCGCTGAGCGGCCGGATGAGCACCAGCGGCGCAACCTCCGGCGGCATGCCGAGCAACCGAAAGACCGGTGCGAAAACGGGCGTGAGCAGTTCAAAAAAACCGCTTCGCCGCAGCATTGTCACCGCTGTCAGCATCAAAATCAGCGTTGGGATAAGCGAGAACATCAGCCGCAGCCCGTCCTGCGCGCCTGCCAGCATCCCGTCATACACGTCCTGTTTTTTTGCAATCCCTGCTGCGCCAGCCAGCAGCAAAAGCGCGGGCAGCAGCAGTTCAGTCAGGTTTTCCAGCATCGGCTCAATCCCTTCGCCGCCAGAATTCCGGCCCCGACTGAGCAGGCCGACGCCAGCCAGACGGCGGGTAAAATATCAAACGCGTGCACCGCGCCAAGCTGCGCGCGGACAGCTGCAACTGTTGATGGAATCAGCTGCAGGGATGCTGTATTCATCACGACCAGCAGGCACATTTCATCCGATGCTCCCTTTCCTCCGGCATGCGCTGCGCTGCCCGGATGCCAAGCGGCGTTGCTGCATTTCCAAGCCCCAGCAGATTCGCGCTCAGATTGCCGCACAGGTTCCAGAAGCCTTCGGAGTCTGTAACACATACCGGAAACAGCCGCTGCAGTACAGGCTGCAGCGCCGCGCATAGCTTTTCTGTCAATCCCGCGCGCTCCATCGCCTGTGACAGCCCCGACCACAGGCAGATCGGACCTGCCAGCGTCAGCGCCAATTCCAGCCCCGCCCGCGCACCGCTGAGTCCTGCCATACCAGACGAAAATGGCGTTCCGGTCAGCAGATCAGACACAAACGCAAGCAAAATCAGGCCAAACCAGAGAAAATTCAACAACATATTTCGCTCTCCGACAAGAAAAAGATTTTTTGTTCAAAATTTGTACATAATTGGATGGTAAAATAAAGTGGCTTGAGGGAGTACTGTCAGATGTCCATGCAGCATCCGGCAGCTAGATCCAAAGGTGCATGGAAAAAATAAGGGGGTTGTTTACAATGAAATCCACAGGTATCGTCAGAAAGGTTGACGAACTCGGCAGAATCGTTCTGCCCATCGAACTGCGTCGTACGCTCGACATCGCAGAGAAGGACGCTATTGAAATCTATGTCGATGGCGAATCCATTATTCTCAAGAAGTACGAGCCGACCTGCATCTTCTGCGGCGACGGCAGAAATGTCGAGAACTACAGAGGTAAGAACATCTGCGCAAACTGCATGAAAGAACTTAGATCCGGCAAGTAAGAGAACCAAAAAAATCCCGCTGTCTGCAAGACAGCGGGATTTTTCGTTATTCCGGGTCGATTTCCACTTCGCGGCCGGCAGAGAAGAAATAGAGGACAGTCTTCTTGACCGGGCACTGATAGATACGCGAAAGCGCCTGCGCATAGGCGCGCAGCTGCGGTGCATAGCGCGCGGTCTTCTGCTGCAGATCGCCATGAATATAGTCTGTTTTAAAATCAAGAATGACAATGCCATCCGGCTCCTGCCAGAAGCAATCAACAACGCCCTGCAGCATGACCTGTTCTCCGACAGCCGCCGGGTCATACGCGGCGGCGTCAGCCAGGATGGAGAACTTGAACTCACGGCGAAGGCTGTCCGCATGCAGGATTCGGTTTCCGAGTTCAGAGGAAAACAGCGCCAGAATCTTCTCTGCATCTACCGCCTCGGCCTGCCGGGGCGTCAGGAATTTTTTCGCTTGCATCCGGACAAGTTCCTGCCGGATGCCCTCGCGCGTTGTGCACGATTCATAACGGACAAACTGCATGAAAAGATGCGTCGCGCTTCCTTTTTCACGGCCTGTCAGCGGTCTGTCCTGTAAAAACTGTGGGGTTCGCCATGGCTTTCTTGACGGTTCCGGTTGAGCAGGCGCCTCCTCCGCTGCCTCCAGATCGAGTCCTCGGCCCTTTAGCTGCGTGGCTGTCAGCTTGGCTGGCAATCTGGTCGCCGCTTCGTGTGCGTAGCGGAACGCTACGCTTTCCAGAACCTGTCCACGGTCAAGCGGACGCACCGCATGCGTTTCTTCCGTCTCTGTGCCGCGTGCAGCGGGTGCGGCGGGGGAGACGTTCTGCAGCGTAACCAGCCACGGGTATTGGTGTACCCGGCTGTACACGCACGGACCGCATTCGGCGAACAGTGCGCCGGACTCCGTGCGGCACAGCGCCGCCAGCAAAATCCATTCGTCCGGCTGACGCACTGCCGCACTCACCCACGGCCCCAGTGGGTCGGACAGGCGCAGCAGCAGCTTTTTCAGGCGTGAGCCATAATGTGCCGAGCAGCTGGTCATGATCAGCTGTTCCTTTGCGCGCGTCATTGCGACGTACAGAACGCGCATTTCCTCGGAGACGGTCTGCGCCGTCTTGCGGTCGATAATGGCTCTGCGTGCAAGTCCATGGTAATATGACCGGCTTGCAAGATCGACGACATTGCCGCCGAGCAGCAGTTCCTCATCCGTCAGAACGGCAGAGGCGTTGTCCTGCATATTCATTTTTCGCGCGAGGTCAGCCAGAATGACGATGGGGAATTCCAATCCCTTGGACTTGTGGATGGTCATGATGCGCACGGCGTCTGACCGGGCGGGCGCGTCCTGCGTGGGCAGTCCTGCACCGCGCTGCTGTATTTGCCACAGCAGCTGCACAAGGTCGGAAAGGCTGCGGAGTTCCGCCTGTGTACCCGCTGTCACAAACGATGCGAACGCAGCTAGATTGCCGCGCCGCCGCTCGCCATCCGGCAGTGCAGAAAAGACCGTTTCCAACCCGGAGGACTGGACGACGGCATTCAGAAATTCCGGCAGCGGCGTTCTGCGGCTCTCCGCGCGCATGCGGGAAAGCCAGGATAAAAACGCGCGCAGCTTTTCATCCGGTTCCCGGCAGGCACATAGACAGTCATAGAGATCTGCGTGTTGCTCCTGCGCACGCAGAAGCGCCAATTCCTCCGGGGAAAAGGCGAAAACGGGACTTGCCATAGCCGCAGCCAGCGGAATATCCCGGTGTGGGTTATCAATAATTTGCAGAAGCTGAAACAGAATTTCAATCTCCGCCGTCTGCATCAGATCGCCGCCTGCACCCACGTCGCAGGCAATACCGCGTTTTTGCAGCGCTGCCTGATACACCCCGGCAATCATGCCGGGTGAGCGCATCAGAATCACGATGTCAGACGGCTTCGCCGGGCGTAGCGCGCCGTTTTCCGTGACGAAGGCTTCGCGCAGAAGACGCTCAATGCGTGCAGCGACAAATTCTGCCTCCGCACCCGTCTTGTCACCGTTTTCCTCGCTTGACACGAGGTAATTCAGGCAGTGCAGTTCGACCTTTGGGCCGGGCGATTCCGGGAACTGTGCGCCGGGAACAAGCGCTTCTGCCTGCGTGTAGTCCAGTTCACCGGCCTCTTTTTTCATCACAAGGGAAAACACGTCGTTGGCCGCTTCCAGAATTTCGGGGCGGGAGCGGAAATTCTGCGACAGCAGCAGCTTGCGCGGCTCACCAGGGTCCTGCTCGCCGAGCGGCGGATAGGCGTTGTATTTGGAAAGGAAGATCGATGGGTCGGCCAGTCGGAACCGGTAGATTGACTGCTTAACGTCGCCAACCATGAATAGATTTTTTCCGTTGCGGCTGACAGCCTGAAAAATGCGTTCCTGCACGGCGTTGGAATCCTGATATTCGTCGATCAGAATCTCACGGTAACTCTGTGCAAGGCTTTTCGCGGCCTCCGTCGGTCTGCCGGAGCCTTTTTTCGTCAGGAGACCGATCATGCAGTGCTCCAAATCAGAAAAATCGAGCAGATGACGGCGGCGCTTTTCTTGTGTGAAGCGTTCGTCGAAGCGCCGGAGAAGCGTCAGAAGCCCCCGCAGCGCCGGGACGGTTTTGCGTAGATCCTCCACGACCTGCTCCGACGGTGCGTAAAAATAACTCTGTACAATCTTGAGCATCTGCTTTGCTTCATTGCGCAGCGTCTGAATCTGTTCCGCGTTTTCTGCGTCCTTCGGCATCCGCATCACGCCGAAGGAGGGAAGTCCCGCCTCCACACAGCCGTCCCATGTCGTCTCGGCCATAAGCGTGCGGACCGTCTCACGGTTTTTTTGCAGCAGCGGCAGGCACTTTTTCTCCAACGCCTCTTCCCTGAGGCAGAGCGCTTCCGCCTGCGCAAGCATTGCGTCGGCGCTTGCAAGCGCGTCGCTGCGCGCTTTGATATAATATGCGCCCCAGAGCGTCTGCTCAGCTGCGATGCCTTCCGGCAGCGCATATGCGTGCAGGCAGTCTGCCATCCATGCTGCAGGATCGACTTTGCAGCGCATCACGTCATAGCTGCGCTCAGCCAGATCCAGCAGCCGCCGGTCGTCGCGCCCATAGCCGAGCGTATCGATCATGGAGGCAAAATCCGGCTCATCGTCAAGCTGTGCGTAGAGTTCAGAAAGCACGTCCCGGAGCGTCTGGGCGCGCAGTGCCGCTGCCTGCTGCTCATCTGCTACGCGGAAATCGGCGGGAAGATCTGCCTCCGCTGCATATTGCCGCAAAACGGTCTGACAGAAGCTGTGAACCGTGGAGATCTGCGCAAGATAGACGCGTGTCAGCTGCCGCTGCAAATGTCGGTCGTCAGGTGCGACGGCAAGCGCGTCTGCGATGCGCGCAGCGATCTTACCGCGCAGTTCAGACGCGGCTGCTCTTGTGTATGTAATAATCAAAAAATCATCGAGGTCGGCGGGATTTGTAGGATCGGTCAGATAGCCCATCAGCCGGTCAACCAGAACTTTTGTTTTCCCGGAACCTGCCGCCGCCGCAACGAGCAGCGCGCCGCCCCGATCCTCTGCCGCAGCCCGCTGCTGCGGCGTTGCACGAATCTCAGCCATGCTCCAGCCTCCTTTCAAGTTCCTGCCAGAATTCCTCCGGCGTGACGGAGGCGAACCGCCGCGTGTTCACGCTGCAGACGTCTTTGTGACAGGCCGATGAAAAATCACAGTATTTGCATTCCGTGTCCGACGGACCACGGCTGATGGGGTTTGGCGCGGTTACGCCGGAAAGAATCTCGTCGATCATCGACTCGACCTGCCCGGTTACAAAGCGCTCCAGTTCTGCCAACTGCGCGGGGGAAGCAAGATCCCCGGCCAGTCCGTCCGGGCCATGCTCGAAAGGCAGGTACTGCGGCTTTTTTTCATACGATTCCATCGCATGCAGAACGGCCTCGTCGTTCAGAACCAGCCCCTTGCGGCGCAGGTCCTTCCGCCGCTCGTTGTCGGCATGCGCGGGGTCTTCCCCGGGTTTGAGTTTGACCATATCGCACCGGCCCGGGACATAGAGCACGCCGGCCGGCTGCATGGGCTGCCCAGTCTGCTTCTGATACGATTCCAGTGCAAACAGATACAGCAGCATTTGCAGATTCTTTCCGTAGAGCAGTTCTGCATAGTCAAAATCCTTGTGGCCGGTTTTGTAATCAATGATGCGGAAATAGCGTGTTCCGTCTGCCTCGTAGATGTCTACGCGGTCAATTTGACCGGTCAGCAGGCCGGAGCCGCTTTTTGCGCGGTATTCGATCGGCGGCAGCGGGCCGCCGGGGGCAAAGCGCAGTTCCTCTGCCGCCGGTGCGAACTGCGACAGGCGCAGTTCCCGCGCCACGTCCATCACGACGGCGGCAGCCTCCTGCCGGTTGCGGGCAGAAAGATAGCGTTCGCGGCTCGCAGCGGCTTCTCCCTGTGGGAGATATGTGCCCATGCAGGCATCCATACAGCGCTCTGTCAGCGCAGAAATTTCCCCGTCCGTCATGGCCGCGAAGCCGCCGTTCTCCTGCGCCGCTCGTACAACGTGTTCGAGCACGTCATGCACGAACGAGCCGAACAGGGGTGCGTCGAATTCTGCCTGCTTCCATGGCGCGGCGCGCAGGCCGTATTGCAGGAAGAACGCATAGCGGCAGCCTGCAAAACGGTCGATCTTCGAGGCGGAGAGCGGGATGGTTCTGCCGTAGAGCGCGCGTACCGCTTCCGGCCGCATGGCGGTGAAGGAATATGTGCAGCGCTGCGAGAGTGTCCGTGCTTCCAACAGCACTGCCTCCGGCAGCCAGTCCGGCAGCGTGATCTGCTGCAAGGCAGCGCCTGCGGCTGCGGCGCAGTCTGGGAGGAAGGGAAAATCTTCCGCCGGAACCGGCTGCAGCGCCGGGAATAGCGCGCTTGTGCGGGTGTACAAAAATGACGGCTGCGCAGAATCGGTCACAAGGCACACGCGCTGCTCCGCAGCGCTCAGTGCCGCGCAGACCCAACTCATCTCACGGTCCGCAGATGCGTTCCGTCCCGGGCTGAGTTCCACGCCGAGGCTGCGAAGCTTCTGCCGTTCCGGGTCCGCAAGCAGTCCGCCGGGGTCAGAAAACGCGGGCAGCAGCCCGTCGTTCGCGCCGAGAACCAGCAAAACGCGGCTGCGGCGGTGGCGGAGCATCGGCAGCGTTGTAAGCTGGACGGCATCGCAGACAGAGGGAATAGAACCGACCGTTGTGTTTTGCAGCAGCATGGTAAACAGCTGGACGAACAACTCCGTTTCGAGGCTTGCTGTCCCCAGAACCTGATCCATCTGCTCAAGTGCGGAAATAAGCGCCTCATAAAGCTGGCCGCATTCCTGTGCACGCTGCACCTGTCCGGCCTGCTCAAGTGCCTCCTGCTGCGCCTGAAGGCGTCCTGCAACATCGAGCGTTTCCAGAAGTGCGGCAACGGCGCGCACCTGCTCGTCTACTGTCTGTGCCTTTGTCAGCGCCAGACGAAGCGTGCGCAGCGGGACAACAGCCTGCTCGCGCAGTTCGTTCAGCGTTTGCAGCGCGGCTTCGTCCTCAGGCGTCATAGACTGGCCAAGCCCGCGCGGGTGCAGTTGCCACGGTTTTTCCCACGCCGAGCCGCGAATGCTCCAGTAATAGGCATAGCACTCAAGCAAATCGCAGTCCGATTCGCTGAGCGGAGAGAACTCTGACTTCAAAAATGCCAGCACAGGGCCCGGTTCATACCGCAGAACGGCCTGCATCGCAGACAGCAGCGCTGCGATGAGCGGGTTTTGTGCGACCGGTGCGCTGGATGCGCAGTAGAACGGAATTCCTGCGCGGGAGAAGAGTGTCTGCATGGGAAGCCGGTAAGCGGCCTCGTCCGTCATGCAGATGGTAAAATCGCGGTAGCGCAGACCGGCTATCGCGCCGCTTCGCACTGCGCGGGCGGCATAGGCGCAGGCGGCCTGTTGTGAGTCTGCGT
>ERZ809201.814-NODE-814-length-12881-cov-5.730547_pt1 | contig 12881 bp, 8 predicted proteins | sample MGYA00520516_ERZ809201 | MGnify/ENA primary metagenome ERZ809201 (study PRJEB31570, sample SAMEA3213006) | Homo sapiens | biome: human-gut; feature: human gut; material: fecal | place: Sweden | collected 2011 ... | reverse complement strand
GCCATTGAACAGAGGGCGGTCGCCATACTGGTCACGGCTCAGATAGCTGCCAAGGGTGAAGATATCCTCTGGCGAGTTCTGGTCCATAGGAGGGTTGGCAGCCGAGCGGATCACGATGAGGGCATAGCTTGAGTAACCTATCATCAGCATCAGCATGCACAGCAGGGCTGTGTTCTTCACGCGGGCTGAGATGAGAGGCTGGAGCTGCACTTTGGTCTTGGTGAGTCCGGTAGTCTCGTCGTTCTTAACCACAACTTCCTTCTTGCGCTTGTAACCCAGTACAAACCAAAGTACGATGAGCACCGCAATACCTGTGATGGCAGCGCTCCATCCATATCCGTAGAAGGGGATTCCGAGCATGCCGAAGCCCAAGACGAAGGCAAGGTTCTGTCGCTTCTCGTTCTTGTCAGTGGCATTGAAGGTTTCGTAGATACCCCAGATGACCGAAGCCACCAAGCAGATGATATATACGATCTCACCCGTATTGAATGGGCAGCCTAAGGAGTTGACGAAGAACAGCTCAAACCATCCGCCCACGGTGATGATACCAGGCACCACTCCATAGAGCACGGCAACGACTACCAGGAAAGATACGAACAGCGCCAGGAGCGAGCCCTTGAGGTTGGCATGTGGCACCTTCTTGTAGTAATAAACCAATACGATGGCTGGGATACAGAGCAGGTTGAGTAGGTGGACACCGATACTCAAACCGGTCATATAGGCGATGAGCACAAGCCAACGATCGCTATGAGGCTCGTCAGCATGGTCTTCCCACTTCAGGATGAGCCAGAATACCACAGCGGTAAAGGCAGAAGAGAACGCATAAACCTCACCCTCGACAGCTGAGAACCAGAAGGTATCGCTGAAGGTGTAGATGAGTGCGCCCACCATACCGGATGCCTCGATGGCAATCAGCTTGCTGGTAGTCAGTTCTTTCCAGTCGCTGATGACGAGTCGGCGAGCCAGGTGGGTGATGGTCCAGAAGAGGAACATGATACAGACGGCGCTCAGCAGGGCGCTCATCGTGTTCACCATCTTGGCTACCTGGGTAGTGTCGCTGGCGAAATGTGTGAAGAAATTGCCTAAAAGCATGAAGAATGGTGCCCCAGGTGGGTGACCGATCTCCTGCTTGTAAGCAGTCGTAATAAACTCAGGACAGTCCCAGAAGCTGGCTGTCGGTTCAATTGTGGAACAATAAGTGAACGCCGCAATGATGAATGCGACCCATCCGAAGATATTGTCCACTAATCTGTACTGTTTCATTATTGTTTAAACTTTAATGTATTATATTTCTTTCTGAATGCTTTCTCTGTTTCTGAATGCTTTCTCTGTGCCTTTCAAAAAGGCACATTCCAATTGCAAAGATAATAAAAAGATGAGATAATATGGATTTTTGCACCTGTTTTTTAGGCATTATTATATAATAAGCCTATACATTTAAGAAATGCTCTTCCAGTTTCTCTCTCGGCATATCTGCCGTATCGTGGTAGTGGAGATGATGATTTACGCAGGCGATGTGCTTTACGTTATTGAGCACTTCGGCTACATCATGGCTTACGATGATAATGGCGCACTCCCGGTTGATCTGTTCCAGCATCTCGTACATCTGCTTCTGGAAACGGCGGTCGATGTAGGTGTTGGGCTCATCCAGTATCACTACATCGGGTTTGGAAACAATGGCGCGGGCGAGGAGTACTCGCTGCAGTTGTCCGCCGCTCAAGGCTGCGATATGGCGGTCTTTCAACTCCGTGAGCTGCATCTGTTCCAGACAGTCGAGTACCTGCTGGTGCTGTGCCTGGGTGTATCTGGAAAAGAGGCTCTTGGTCTTGCTGAGGCCGGAGAGTACCACTTCATAGACGGAGATAGGAAACTGTTTGTCGAGATGATTGTATTGGGGCAGATATCCCATGCTGATTTCCCTTACTTCCTCTCCGTCTTTATAAAAGCGGATGCTGCCGTCTGTGGGTTTCATCAGTCCCAGAATAAGGCGCATGAGGGTTGTCTTGCCACCACCGTTGGGACCGATGATGCCAAGATAATCGTCTTTGTAGACGGTGAGGTTGATATCGTGGAGCACCTCCTTGCCTTCATAGCCTGCAGAAAGATACTCGATTTTTATGATTGGAGTCATATTATTGTAGTTTTTACTTCCCAACAACGATTTTCTTGCCTTGTACCGCTGCTGCCGCTTCCTGCATCGCCCAGTTCCAGTCGCCCTGCAATGGATTGATATCCATTGGCTTGGTGTGGCTCTCGTTGATGAAGGTTGTGGTGTTGCGGTTGGCAAATTCTGCCTGTATCAGGCAGAACTTGATCTTTTCTTTTCTGGCTCTCTCTATGAGGCTCTTCAGCTGGGAGGCACTCGGCTCCCTGCCTTCTTCCTCTATGGCAAGCTGCTCCAGCTGGTAATCATGGGCAAAGTAGGTGAGGATAGGGTGATAGATCACAAACTTGCGTACCATCTCGGGATGATTCTTGAAACCCTCTCTGATGGTGCTGTCTCGCTTGTCGATGATCTTCAGCAGCGACAGATAGTTCTTCTCAAAGAATGCCTTGTTCTTCGGCTCCAGATTGCAGAGTGCCTTGAAGATGTTGCTCGCGATGATGCGGGCATTCTGACAACTCATCCACACATGCGGGTCGATGTTGCCGCCCGGCGTCTTGGCAGGCTTGATGCCTGCGGATGTATCTATCACCTTCATATCTGGAGCATTATCCTGCAGCTTCTTCATCCAGGTCTGTTCGAAACCGATGCTTCCCACTTTCAGATAGAGGGCACTCCTGGAGAGTTCCATCATCTGCTGGGCATAAGGCTCGTAAGTTTCAGGATTGTTGCCGTTGGATACCATCACGTTGACATCCACCTTATCTCCGGCAATCTTATCAACGAAAAACTTGTAGGGAGGGATAGTTACGGTAACAGCAGGTTTGCCATCGCTGTTGGCGACAGATTCCTTTCCGTTACTTTCTGCGGTGTGGCCTTTCTGCTGGCTGCCTTTACAGCCCGCGAAAGCCACGCATAATATAATAAGGTATAAATACTTTCTCATAAGCAGTCAATCTATATGAATCAATTCTTTGTTTTCTTTGCAGCTTGTTTAAAAGATGAAACTGAGTCCGTAAACCAGCAGTACATATCTCAACACCTTTCCGATGGTGATGCTGATGACAGAAATCACGATGTTGGCTCTCGTCAGTCCCAAAACGATGGTGATGGCACTTCCCAACAGGGGCAGGAAGGCAAAGAATCCCATCCAGGCTCCTCTGTCGGCCATGAAATGCTGAGCCTTGTCAAGACTCTCTTTCTTTACATGCAGATATTTCTCTATCCATTCCAGCTTGCCCATCCGTCCTACGCCATAGTTGAACATAGAACCGAGCACATTGCCGATGCTTCCATACAGTACGAGCTGGATAGGTTCCAGTCCGGCAGCCTGTAAGCCCGACATGACCACCTCGCTGCTGAAGGGAAAGAAACTGCCGGCAAGGAAGGCTGATACCAGCATGCCCCAGTAGCCCCAGCTCATTAAGAAATCTATAATCCAACTCATAGTAATATGCTCTCTGGTACGAGTATGTTGTAAGCCATGATAAGTACCAGCATGATGAGCAGCAGGATGAAGGATATGTTGGTAAACTTACCTCTGGTGAATGTGATGAAATGGGCGATAAGCGGTGCTGTATTCACAATCAGGATGCCGCCCAGTTCCTGTATATGTTGAGGCTGGAGGACGATGAAGATGATGCAGGCAACCGATAACATGATAAACGTTTCGTAGATCATGCGGGTGCGTATCTTATCGCCGTAGCTGGTGCGTATGAAGTGGATGGAACCGATGATGGTGAGCAGGGTAACGAAACTCAGGTTCAGAATCTGATGGTCGGTAACCTGCGAATAATCAAATAGTTCGCTGTAGTTGATGAATTCGCAGAAGTGGTCAGCCAGCCCCTGTATGTTGTCGGTATAGAAGAAATAACCGGCTGCAAACCAATAGGGCACGATGAGACCTACCAGTGTTGCAAAGAATGTCTTTACGCTAAACGAGAGGGTAAACACCATCATAATAATCCACAGGATAGGCATGAAATAGCCTATCTGCACGAAAACCATCGATGCCAGACCGATGCAGGCAAAGGCGTAGAAAGTCCAGCCTGTAGAGCGTTTATCCTGATAGCAATTCCAGATAATGAGATAAAAGGCGATGAAACACATCGTCACAATACTGCTTTTTAAAGAGAGGTGGGGGAGTCCTGCCATCGTCATTAATGCCAGAAAACTGCAGGATACCATTCGGCTGTAGGTACGCATCAGGGCATTACGGTTGTTCAGTTCCACCATCAGCAGGGTAGACATGGCTGTAAAAGCAAATTCTACCCAGATATTGGATACCAATAAACCTACTGCAACCCAAACCAGTGTGGCAAGGGTTGCAGTAATAGGTAAAGAGTAGCGGCTAGCCGCTACTTTATTTTTAAAAGTTTTCTTTCTTAACATCTAATTCAACATTAAAAAACTAAAGGTCCTGTCCGATATCAGGACGGAAGTACTTGTCGGTGAACTGGATCTTCTGTGCCTCAGCAAAGCTCTTCTTCAAGGCTTCTTCCTTGTCCTTGCCGTAGCTGCTTACGCAGATGACACGACCACCGTTGGTTACTACCTGACCATCCTTCATGGCTGTACCGGAGTGGAATACTACTGAACCTTCTACATCGTCGATGCCCTGGATAGGATAACCCTTCTTGTAAGCCTCAGGATAACCGCCGCTTACGAGCATCACGCAGACTGCAGCACGCTCATCAAACTCGATGCTGCGCTTGTCCAAGTCGCCTGCTGCTACACCCTCAAAGAGATCCACGATGTCGCTCTTCAGACGGAGCATCACGCTCTCTGTCTCAGGGTCACCCATACGGCAGTTGTACTCGATGACCATAGGCTCGCCTTCAACGTTGATCAGACCGAAGAAGATGAATCCCTTATAGTCGATGTTCTCCTCAGCAAGTCCCTCTACGGTAGGACGGATGATGCGCTCATCTACCTTCTGCATCCACTCCTTGGTAGCGAATGGTACAGGGGTAACGCTACCCATACCGCCGGTGTTCAGACCGGTATCGTGCTCGCCGATGCGCTTGTAATCCTTAGCCTCAGGCAGAATCTTGTAGTTCTTGCCGTCGGTCAATACGAATACAGAGCACTCGATGCCGCTCAGGAATTCCTCGATGACTACGCGTGCAGAAGCGTTGCCGAACATACCGCCGAGCATCTCCTTGAACTCTTTCTTAGCCTCTTCCAGGGTAGGGAGGATGAGAACGCCCTTACCGGCGCACAAACCGTCAGCCTTCAATACATAAGGAGCCTTCAGTGTCTCCAGGAATTTCAAGCCTTCCTCTACGTGCTCGCCGTCGAAAGTCTCATACTGGGCAGTAGGGATGTTGTGGCGCTTCATGAACTTCTTGGCGAAGTCCTTGCTGCCTTCCAATACGGCGCCAGCCTTTGATGGACCGATGACAGGGATGTTCTGGGTGCGAGGATCGTTCTTGAAGTCATCGTAAACACCCTTTACCAATGGGTCTTCCGGACCAACTACCACCATATCAACGCCATTTTCTACTGTGAAGTTCTTGAGCGCCTCAAAGTCGTCTGCCTTGATATCTACGTTCTCGCCGACATTCTGTGTACCGGCATTACCAGGAGCGATGAAGAGTTTCTCACACTTCTCGCTCTGAGCGATTTTCCATGCTAAGGCGTGCTCGCGGCCACCGCCTCCTAACAATAAAATTTTCATTTGCTGTAAGTTATTGTTTGTTATTTGATGTAGAAGTAAACTCCCCTTTTTCGGGGGATGTTTACTCCTAGATATTTACTTGAGATAATCGAAGAAATAATTGCTGATGCGCTCATGCAGATGAGTGCTCTGATGACCTCTCATGTTGTGAGGCTCGCCAGGATAGACGAAGAAGTCTGGCTGGGTGCCTGCTGCGATGCAAGCCTTGAGGAAGGTGAGGCAGTGCTGTGGCACTACGGTCACATCGTTCAAGCCCTGGATAATCTGCAGCTTGCCCTTCAGGTTCTTTGCCTGATAGAGCAGAGAGGTCTTCCTGTAACCCTCTGGGTTGGTCTGTGGGGTATCCATATAGCGCTCGCCATACATCACCTCGTACCAGTGCCAGTCGATTACCGGGCCGCCTGCTACGCCTACCTTGAACACATCAGGGTGGTTGGTCATCAGCGAGATGGTCATGAATCCGCCGAAGCTCCAGCCGTGAACGCCAATCTTGTCAGCATCTACGTAAGGAAGTGTCTTCAGATATTCCACACCCTTCATCTGGTCTTGCATCTCAATCTGTCCGAGCTGGCGGAAGGTAGCCTGCTCGAAAGCCTTGCCACGGTTCTCGCTTCCACGGTTGTCGAGGATGAAGAGCAGATAGCCCTTTTCTGCCATGTAGGTTTCCCAACCACGGCTAGAGTAGTTCCAGCGGGCATCTACGTTGTGGGCATGAGGTCCACCATATACATATATAATGGTAGGATACTTCTTGTTTGGATCGAAGTTTACCGGCTTCACCATTCTCCAGTAGAGGTCTGTTTCGCCATCGGCAGCCTTGATGGAACCGCAGCTGTACTCAGGCACATTGTAGCCCTTCCAAGGGTTCTCGGCTGTGAAGTAAGCGGTGCGCTTGCCGTTCTCGGTATTCACGAGGGCAATCTTGCGAGGCACGGTAGGAGTAGAGTAGTTGTCGAAGACATACTGTCCGTTCTCGCTCAAAGTGGCGCTGTGCCATCCCTTGCCGCAATCATCTACCAGCGTACGCTTGCCGGTTTTTGTGTCTACGGCAAAGATGTTTCTCTGGATAGGCGATTTCTCGTTGGATGCGATGATGATACTCTTGCGCTTGGTGTTGAAGCCGAGTACTTCCATCACTTCCCATTTGCCGGAAGTCAACTGCTTGATTTCGAGCGATTCTGTGTTGCTTGCCATGCGGCTTCCGTGCTTGCCCAGGGTGCAGAGATAGAGGTGGTTGTAGCCATCCTTGCGGCTCTGCATGATAAAGCTGTTGCTGTCCCAAGGCAGGAACTGGATAGGGTGGCAAGGCTCCACGTATTTCTCGTCGGTCTCGCGATAGAGTTCGCCTGTCTTCTCGCCGGTTTCTGCATTGTAGGCAGTCAGACGGCAGTCGTTCTGGTCGCGGTTCAGTTCGAACATATAGATGGTCTTGCTGTCCGGACTCCATGCGATGTTGGTAAAATAGCGGTCGGTTGGATCGCCAGCCTTCAGATAGACGGTCTTGCCGGTCATGCAGTCGAACACGCCTACGGTTACCTTGTGTGATGTCTCGCCTGTCATCGGATACTTGTCTGGTGCAGGAGTAGCAATGCAACTCTGTGTTTCAGGATGATTGAAACCGATTTCCGGGATGTCGACCTGCGGATAGTCGGTTACCATACTCTGGTCCATGCGATAGAAGGCGAGTAGTTCGCCGTTCGGACTCCAGAAGGTTCCCTTGCTGATACCGAACTCATCGCGGTGAACACTCTGTCCATAAACAATTTCGCGGCTTCCGTCCTTTGAGAGCTGGAAATCGTGAGATTTCTTCTCTTTTGTCAAGGCGTTGCTGGTTACATCGAAGGTACGCACATAGAGGTTGCTGCCCTTCAGATAGGCGAAGGCGTTCTGCTGGGCATTAGCCTCCAAGAGGTTCTCGCCGTCAGCAAAATCCATCTCGCTCAGCAGCTTATGCTTCTTGAAGTCTATGGTATAAGTCTTGCTGCCGTTGCTCACCATCACGATGTTCTTGCCTGCAAACGGGAACAGAGCATTGTAGAGGGCTCTTACCTTGATGTCTTTGGTAGGAGCAATCCACTGGTTGATGTCATTGATGCCGAAGAGTTTGGTCTCCTTGCCTGTCGTCTTGTTGACGAGATAGCAAGCATCCACATCCTGGCGAACGAGTTCATTGCCCCACCAGGTGCACCAGCGGTTCTTAGCCACCATGTTACGATAGTTGTTGCCGCCGAAGTTCAGGTCTTCCAATGTAAAGGTTTTCTCGCCTTTCTGAGCAGGAACCACGCCCTGAGCCTGTAAGTCGGTTGCATTCATAGCCATCATAATCATAGCAGCAAAAGATAATTTATAAATTGAATTCTTCAGATTCATTATATTCTTTACTTTATCGGGTTTAATACCCATGCGTCGTGAAACACGACGTATGGGTCGATATGTCTTTAATCCTCGTCGTCGAAGTCAACGCTGAAGTTCTTCTTGCCTCCGCGCTTGCCTCCGAAATCACGGCCACCACGTTTGTCGCCCTTGAAGCCACCACGCTTGTCGCCTTTCTCGAAACGCTTTCCGTCGCGCTTGCTACCGAAGTCACGGCCACCCTTGCGGTCGCTCTTGAAGCTGCGGCTGCCACGCTTGTCATCGTCGTCATCATTGCGTCGACCGCCACCGATACGTGAACGACCGCCCTTATGGAACTCAGCACGCTTCTTCTCGAAGTCTTCCAGACGGTGAGTATGGAACTTGAAAGAACGGATATCGTCCTCCTCGTTTTCAGTCTCCTCGCTTACACGCTTCTTGAATTCACGCTCCTTCTTGAAACGGTGCTTCTGAGCCATCTCGCTCTTCTCGCGCTCAGTCTTCACAATACCGCCTTCAGAACGGAAGTCCTTCATCTTGCCGTCGAACATCACATACTTGCGGAATTCGCACTCCAAGCTTCCGTTGAATACAGGAATCTTGATAGATGGTTTCAGACCAATCTGCTCGAAGCACTCCTCGCGGTAGCTCAATACCCAAGCCTCGTTGCCGGCAAAAGCCTTCTTGAAGCGCTCACCTATCATCTTGTAGGTGTTCAGGAGGTTAGGGGTAGAGATGCGCTCACCGTATGGAGGGTTCATCACGATGATGCTCTTCTCTGCTGGCTGAGTGAAGTCCTTGAAATCAGCCTGTGAGATGGTGATGTCCTTGCTGAGACCGGCAGCACGAACGTTGAGATTAGCTGTATTGACAGCCTTCATGTCAACATCGTAACCATAGATATGGTGCTCGAACTCGCGCTCCTGAGAGTCGTCGTTATAAATCATATCGAAGAGATCCTGGTCGAAATCGTTCCACTTCTCGAAGGCAAACTCCTTGCGGAATACACCTGGAGAGATGTTGCGGGCGATGAGGGCAGCTTCGATGGCGATGGTACCTGAACCACACATCGGGTCGATGAAATCGCATTCGCCCTTCCATCCGGTCATCAGAATCATACCTGCAGCGAGAACCTCGTTCAGAGGAGCCTCTACCTGCTCCTGGCGGTAGCCACGGCGGTGCAGACTCTCACCACTCGAATCGAGACTCAAGGTGGCATTGTCTTCTGCAATGTGGATGTTGAGGCGGATATCCGGGTTAGATACGCTGATATTTGGACGTGTACCCTGCTTCTCGCGGAACCAGTCAACAATCGCATCCTTTACCTTGTAGGTTACGAAGCGTGAGTTGCGGAACTCCTCTGAGTAGACTACTGAGTCAACAGAGAAAGTCTTCTTCACGTCTAAGATGTCATCCCACTTGATCTTCTGAATCTGATCATACACCTCTTCAGCGCTTCTAGCCTTGAAGTGCTTGATAGGCTTTAAAATACGGATGGCTGTGTGCAACTGGAAGTTAGCACGATACATCATTTCCTTGTCGCCTGTGAAAGACACCATGCGGCGACCGATCTGTACATTATTGGCACCCAACTGGGTGAGCTCTTCAGCCAAGACAGGCTCGAGGCCCATGAAGGTCTTGGCAATGAGTTCAAATTCCTGTTCCATTATTGAATTCTATATCTAATAAACTTTGTTTTTCTTTTTTATATTTCTTTGTTTTCGGTTTCATATCCTTGGTAACCCATACGTTGGCTCCCACTACGCAGCCTTCTCCGATGGTGATGCGACCGAGGATGGTGGCATTGGCGTAGACGATGACATCATTTTCGAGGATAGGGTGGCGAGGGATTCCCTTGATAGGATTGCCGTCCTTATCGAGAGGGAAACTCTTGGCTCCGAGGGTTACACCCTGGTAGAGTTTCACATTGTCGCCGATGATGCAGGTAGCTCCAATCACCACACCCGTACCGTGGTCGATGGTGAAGTGCTTGCCGATGGTAGCCTCCGGGTTGATATCAATACCGGTTTCCGAATGCGCCAGTTCGGTCATCATTCTCGGAATGAGCGGCACTCCCAGTTCGTGCAGCACGTGAGCGATGCGGTAGTTGGTAATCGCCTTGATGACCGGGTAGCAGGAGATGATTTCTCCGTGGCTCATGGCAGCCGGGTCGCCCTCGTAGGCAGCCTCTACATCAGTAGCCAGAATCTTGCGCAGTCTCGGGAATTCCATGATTGCCTTGGCTGCAATCACGCCTGCCTTGGCACGCTGGTGCTGCAGTTCAGCCTGGGTTTCCGTTTCACAGTCGTTGGCGAAGCAGAGACCGGCGAGAATCTGCTCTGACAGCATCTCATAGAGTTTCTCTACTCTTACTCCAATGTGATATTTGATGGTTGAGATATTTACCGAAGAATTGCCGAAATATCCCGGAAAGAGGATAGAACGGGACAAACTGATGATTTCTTCGAGCGCCTTGCCCGAAGGAAGTGGATTCCCGTCTCGATGCTGATGGAAGAGACCCTTCAAAGATTCTGCGCTCGAAAGCTCCTCGATGGTCTCTGTCAGCTGATGAGTTAATGTATCTTTACTCATTTTCTTAATGTCTCAATAAAATTTGAGTGCAAAGATACGATTATTTTCTTGGATGACAAAGAAATAGCTACGGTTTTTTGTATTTTTTAGAGTGATTTTTTGAGGGATGAAAGACGGAAAGACCCATATACGGTGTTTTGCCGTACATGGGTCTGGCTTGTCTTATTTTGCGATGCTGTCCAGGAAGAGGAGCAGTCGGTTGGTGACGTTTACCTCTGAAACACCGGAATCGAAGTCGAGCGATACGAGGTTGAGCATTGGGAAACGGTCGTGGAGACGTTTCTCGATGCCCTTGGAAATCACGTGGTTAGCGATGCAACCGAAAGGCTGGAGCGAGATGATGTTGTTCACGCCATCACGGATGTAACCTACGATGTCGGCAGGCAGAAGCCAGCCTTCGCCAAACTGGGCTGCGAGCGAAACCAGTCCCTGTACGTCCTTCGCATCATCATAGATATTGGTGAACGGACGGAAGTAGCGGAACTTGCCGGCTGCCTTGTTTACCTGGCGCAATCTTCTGCCTATCAGCGCCTGATAAGCGCCCTTGATGATGAAATCGGGCACTTTGGTGCAACTCAGCCGCATGTGTTTCTGTATCTCCACGTTCACAAATTCCTGCAGGAAGAAAGGGGCAAGCAGAGGCGGAACCACCTCTATGCCGCGCGAGATGATGTTCTGCTCCAGGAACTGGTGGGCGAAAGGATTGAACTTCAGGAAGATTTCGCCTACGATTCCTACCTTCGGCAGTTCTCTGTCGAGGGTCATCTGGTTGAATTCTTCGGCTGCCTGTTCCAGGAGTCGGATGAGTCCTTTGGCTGAATTCTGGGCGATAGGTCCGTCTATCAGCTGCATGTATTTATCGCGCAACTCTCTGGCAATGCCCGGTTTACGCTCTCTTACGATGCAGGCATTGTACATCTCGTTGATTGCATCGCCATAGAAAATGGCGGTAACGATAATCTGACTGTATTTCAGCCAAGGCACATTGAAGCCGTCCTGCTCGTTATAGTCTTGCTTGTCGGCTGTTGAGCCTGATGCTTCGCCTGTTGAGGCTGTTACACCGAGCGTGAGCAGCGGAATGTCCTGGAATCCATTGGAAATCATCGCACGCTTGATGAGACCGGCGTAGTTGGTTGCGCGACACTGGCCGCCCGTCTGACTCATCACTACTGCTGTATTGTTCAGGTCGTATCTGCCTGATTTCAAGGCTTTGATGATGTCGCCGACGATGAGTGTTGCCGGATAGCAGACTTCGTTGTTGGCAAACTTCAAGCCGAGTTCGGCGCTTACCTCATTGCTCATCGGAAGTACCTCAACATCATAGCCTATCAGTTTCAGGATAGGCGGAATGATAGGGGTGAGGTATTCGGTCATGAAAGGAGCGAGAATCTTGCGATGAATGTCCTGCTTGGTGAATACCTTGGTCTGTTGTAAATGTTGAGTGTTGAGTGTTGAATTGGCTTTCCCTTCGGCCGCCGAACATTGTTTCTTCACTCTTCGTTCTTCACTCTTCACTTCCTTTACTCCCTTCAGGCTTTCTATGAGCGAGCGGACACGGAGTTTCAGTGAGCCGATATTGCTCACATCATCTATCTTCAACAGCGTGAAAGGCTTGTTGTGGCGCTTCATGATGTCGCGAATCTCGTCCTGGATAAAACTGTCAGGACCGCAGCCGAAGCTGGTCATCTGGACGAAATGAACCTCATCGCCCTGTTCTGCAGCCCATTGCGCTGCCTTCAGAATGCGGTTCATATACGCCCATTGCTTCACGAGATAAGTCTCTGGCTGACAGTTGTATGCTTCGTTGTTGTCCTGGCTGGCTAATGCTGCCTCATTTCTTTCTGCCGCCAGATCCTCCAAATTGAAGTCTTTGAAATCTGCAAAGAGATTACCCCGGGCGATGTCTTCGCTGATGACGTTGACTCCCAGATTGGCAATCATCTCGCTCAGCTTGTGCTGAATCAGCGGGTCTGTATGATAAGGGCGGCCAGCCAGCAGAATCGTAAGTCCCTTGTTCGGTTTCAGAATCTCCCAGCCCTGTTTCTTAACCTCAGCTGCATATACAGCCTGAGCATAGAGGGCCTCTCTCAGCGCTTTATGGGCAGTCTTCTTGCTTACTCCCAGTTGCTTGAGATAATCGGTAATCTGCTTTTC
>ERZ809201.809-NODE-809-length-12940-cov-7.343888_pt1 | contig 12940 bp, 6 predicted proteins | sample MGYA00520516_ERZ809201 | MGnify/ENA primary metagenome ERZ809201 (study PRJEB31570, sample SAMEA3213006) | Homo sapiens | biome: human-gut; feature: human gut; material: fecal | place: Sweden | collected 2011 ... | reverse complement strand
AGGAACTCCGTGAGCAGATCAAGTCTGAGCTTTACAAGCCAGCTTATGATATCAACCACCAGGCTTTGGAGAAGCATGCACGTCAGGATGCTTTCGACAAGGTTTTGGCTGATTTCCTCGAGAAGTATGACGCTGCTCATACCGATCTTTCTGAGGAAGACTTGGAGGAGAAGCACGCTGAGGCTACCCGTTACTATGATGACGTAATGCGCGATGCTATGCGCCGTTGCATCCTCGATGAGGGCTTGCGTCTTGATGGCCGTGCTACTACAGAAATCCGCCCTATCTGGTGCGAGGTATCTCCACTCCCAATGCCTCACGGAAGCGCTATCTTCCAGCGTGGTGAGACTATGTCTCTCTCTACATGTACTCTTGGTACAAAGATGGATGAGAAGCTTATCGACGGTGTGCTCGAGAAGAGCTACCAGCGCTTCCTCCTTCACTATAACTTCCCTCCATTCTCAACAGGTGAGGCTAAGGCTCAGCGCGGTGTAGGCCGTCGTGAGATTGGTCACGGCCACTTGGCATGGCGTGGTTTGAAGGGCCAGATTCCTACAGACTTCCCTTACACAGTACGTTTGGTAAGCCAGATCTTGGAGTCTAACGGTTCTTCTTCTATGGCTACTGTTTGTGCCGGTACTCTCGCCCTGATGGATGCAGGTGTTCCTATGAAGAAGCCAGTTTCTGGTATCGCTATGGGTCTTATCAAGAACCCAGGTGAGGACAAGTACGCTATCCTCAGTGATATCCTCGGTGATGAGGACCACTTGGGTGATATGGACTTCAAGACCACTGGTACCCGCGATGGCTTGACTGCTACACAGATGGATATCAAGTGTGATGGTTTGAGCTTCGAGATTCTTGAGGAGGCTTTGATGCAGGCTAAGGCTGGTCGTGAGCACATCCTCAACTGCATGATGGAGACTATCTCTGAGCCACGTGCTGAGATGAAGCCACAGGTTCCACGTATCGTAGCATTCGATATCCCTAAGGAGTTCATCGGTGCTGTCATCGGCCCTGGTGGTAAGATTATCCAGCAGATGCAGGAGGATACTGGTGCGACAATCACTATCGAGGAGACTGATGGTAAGGGTCACGTCCAGGTATCTGCTCCTAACAAGGATTCTATCGATGCAGCTTTGGCTAAGATCAAGGCTATCGTAGCTGTTCCTGAGGTTGGTGAGGTTTACGAGGGTACTGTTCGCTCTATTATGCCTTACGGTTGCTTCGTAGAGATTCTCCCTGGTAAGGATGGTTTGCTCCACATCTCTGAGATTGATTGGAAGCGTCTTGAGACAGTTGAAGAGGCTGGTATCAAGGAAGGCGACAAGATCAAGGTGAAGTTGATGGAGATTGATCCTAAGACTGGCAAGTACAAACTTTCTCATCGTGTATTGATGGAGAAGCCAGAGGGCTATGTAGAGCGTGAGCGTCGTCCACGTCCTGAGCGCGGTGAGCGTCGCGGTCGTCGTGATGAGCGTCATGAAGGTCGCGGTGAGCGTCCAGCTCGTCAGCCACGTCGTTACGAGCATCGTAATGATGAGCAGGCTCCTAAGGGGTTCAACGACTCTTTGGATCACAACAATGATGTAGAATAATCTGCGTATTAGACACATTATTATATATAAAGGCACATTCCGATCGGAATGTGCCTTTTTTTGATAGTATGCTCGGCATGAGCATTGTCTAATGGGTGCAAGTCCCTAGTAAGCCCTAATAGCGGGAATTACCTAGCCAATGGCAAGGGTGTCCATCGTGAGTTGGAATCTGAAAGAAGCCGGCGGCAAACATCTGACCTAACGTACAGAAACTTCATACAAGGCATATGACCGTGGATTAGATTGCTATACAAATCAAAGTCCCATAGCTATTCGGAACGGTTGGTGTAAATGAAGTGGGTATAAGATGGAAAGACAATGCCCTTATCCGAGGAGGTCTCACGGACTTGTCGAATAGTTATGTTGCGAAAGGCAAGGAGTAAAGCTAGCCGTGAGAAGTCAGCAGATGTCATAGTAGTGTGCTTTTCGATATAGCGCATGAAGGACAGAACCTATATTAAACGATAGTAATTGAAAAATACCTTATGAAAGTAAGAACGCAGAAAACATTGGCAAAAGTTAATGGCTGCCCCCAAAGAGCTAGGACGGAATCCGAATGGTATGGGGGAGCGCAGACTTTCATGTGGATGTGTGAAGACAACATCGTGGAAGTACCATTCGACAAGGAGCACTTGTTGGAGCGAATCCTTAGTCCCGATAACCTGAACCAAGCCTACAAAGCGGTGGTTCGCAACAAGGGATGCGGCGGTATCGACAAGATGTCTTGTGAGGAACTCCTCCCTTGGCTCTTGGCTAACAAGGATTCTCTGATACGTTCCTTGCAGGACGGTTCATACCGTCCGAACCCAGTCCATCGAGTAGAGATACCGAAGGACAATGGCAAGAAGCGCCTGTTGGGCATCCCCACCGTGGTTGACCGATTGGTGCAACAAGCCATCAACCAAACCTTGACACCCATCTATGAGCGACAGTTCTCGTCACGAAGTTACGGCTTCCGCCCAAGGCGAGGATGCCACGATGCACTTAGGGGAGCGCAGAAGATAATCGACAATGGCTATATATACGTTGTCGATTTAGACTTGGAACGCTTCTTCGACACGGTGAGTCATAGCAAACTCATAGAAATCCTAAGCCGAACCATCAAGGATGGGAGGGTTGTCAGCCTTATACACAAATATCTTCGCAGCGGTGTGATAAACAAGGGCTTGTTCGAGGCAAGTGAGGAGGGAACTCCCCAAGGAGGACCGTTGAGTCCACTGCTGAGCAACATCATGCTCAATGAGTTGGACAAGGAACTCGAACGCAGAGGTCTCCCCTTTGTTCGTTATGCCGATGACTCAATGATATTTTGTAAGTCCAAGCGAGCAGCAATGCGAGTCAAGGAGTCCATCACCAAGTTCATAGAAGGTAAACTATACCTCAAGGTGAACAAGGTGAAGACGGACGTCTCGTATGTGCGTGGTGTGAAATACCTCGGCTACTCCTTCTATGTATCCAAAGGCAAATGCCAACTGACTGTGCATCCCAAATCCAAAGCAAAGATGAAAGCCAAACTAAAGGAACTTACGAATCGGAGCAATGGATGGGGATATGAAAAATGGAAGCAAAAGCTAGAGGAATACATACGAGGATGGGTGGGGTACTATCATCTTGCAAATATGAAGCAACTGCTCCTTGAAACGGACAAATGGCTGCGCAGACGAATACGCATGTGTATATGGAAGTCTTGGAAGAGAGTCAAGACGAGAATTGCCAACCTCGTAAGGTGTGGTATAGATAAATACCAAGCCTATATGTGGGGCAACAGCCGTCTTGGGTATTGGCGTGTAGCAGACAGTCCTATTTTGAAAATGGCTATCAGCAATGATAGTCTTCGTAAGACAGGGTATGTCACGCTGATGGGTTCGTATCTCGAATGGCACCCAAAGTAGGAACCGCCGTATGCGGAACCGCACGTACGGTGGTGTGGGAGGTCGGTGAATGCGAAAGTAGGAGGTAAATGCCTCTTATGAGTAACATTTACCTCCTACCCGATTTGCTTTCTCTGGTTATTGCCGGATATAGTATTTGTAAATGGGAATGGAGAATGCAAAGTGGGATAAAATGTGGATAAACAAAAAGAGTCACAAGTAAAACTTGCGACTCTTTTCTGCGCTTCAAGATGGGCTTGAACCAACGACCCCCTGATTAACAGTCAGGTGCTCTAACCAACTGAGCTATTGAAGCAATTTGCTATGAAAGAAGATGAGTTGCGAGGCTAACCTGAAACTCTCTTGCGCTTCAAGATGGGCTTGAACCAACGACCCCCTGATTAACAGTCAGGTGCTCTAACCAACTGAGCTATTGAAGCGTTTTTTCTGTAAAGAACATGACGTTCCTTATTTGCGTGTGCAAAAGTACTAACTTTTCTTCATTCTGCCAAATTTTTTGCTGACTTTTTTCGCTTTTTCCCTAAAAAAGTGTATTTTTTCTTATCTTTGTGCCACTTTTTGCCTATTTTATGGTGTTTTTCGCAAAGAAATGAGTACTTTTGTGGTCGAAATCTTCTCCCGAGGGCGAATGCCGTGAAGAGGGGGAGGAAATAACCAATAAGTTGAATCATATACAATTAAATAAGGTAACAATGAAAAGAATACTGTTCTCCTTGCTTATGGTGCTCCTGGCGGTTCCTACTTTTGCCCAGGTTGACAAAGATCATGACTTCAAAGCCGCAAAGAATATGGAAATATTCAATGCCATCTACAAGAATCTCGATTTGATGTATGTTGATACGCTCGATGCTGAAGTTGTGGTCGGAAATGGTATCAATGCCATGTTGCGTAGTCTTGACCCTTATACTACCTATTATCCAGAGCAGAAGATGAAGGAACTCAAGAACCTGCTCACCGGCAAGTATGCGGGTGTAGGTGCGGTGATACGCTACAATTTCCAGTTGCAGCGCGTCTGTATCAGCGAGCCTTACGAGAATATGCCTGCTGCAGAAGTGGGACTGAAGAAGGGTGACATCATCCTGAGTATTGATGATGAGGATATGACCAATAAGGAGGTGAGCTATGTCAGCGATCATCTTCGTGGTGAACCGGGTTCTTCTTTCATGCTGAAAGTTAAGCGTCCAAGTACAGGCAAGACGATGAAGGTGAAGGTAACACGCCGTACCATCCAGTTGCCGTTCTTGCCTTATTATGGCATGTTGGAGGGTAACATCGGTTACATCAACTTCAATTCCTTTACCGAGCAGTCTGCCAAGGAAGTGCGTCGTGCTTTCATTGATTTGAGAAAGCAAGGAGCCAAGAGTCTTGTCTTCGATCTGCGTAATAATGGTGGTGGTTCTGTTACCGAAGCGGTCAGTATCATCAATATGTTCTTGCCTAAAGGTAAGACAGTCTTGGAGATGAAGGGAAAGTTGCAGCGTTCTAATCATGTTTATAAGACCACGGTTGAACCGATAGATTCCGTTATGCCGATGGTGGTATTGGTGAACGAGAATTCTGCCAGTGCCAGTGAAATCATGAGCGGCAGTCTGCAGGATTATGACCGTGCTGTAATATTAGGTACGCGCACGTATGGAAAGGGATTGGTGCAGACTACCATGGATTTGCCTTATAACGGACAGGTGAAACTCACTACTGCTAAATATTTCATTCCTAGCGGTCGATGCGTTCAGGCACTCAACTATAAGCACGATAAGGGCGGTTATGTGGAGCATGTTCCCGACTCTCTTACCAAGGTGTTCTATACTGCAGGTGGTAGAGAAGTGAGAGATGGAGGTGGTGTGAAGCCGGATGTAGAAGTAAAGCCTGATTCTTTGCCAAACATCGCCTTCTATCTGGCTGGTGCCCGCGACAGTAATGAGGTGATGCTTAATTATGAGGTTGATTATATCGCCAAGCATCCTGCTATTGCTCCTGCGAAGGAATTCTCGCTGACCGATGCCGACTATGATGAATTCAAGACACGCGTGTTGAAGGCTAACTTCCAGTACGACCGTGAAACAGAAAAGTATCTCAAGGACTTGGAAAAACTCGCTAAGTTTGAAGGCTACTACGATGATGCCAAGGCAGAGTTTGAGGCTTTGAAGAAAAAGCTGAGCCATAATGTGGCAAAGGATCTGGATTATAACAAGGATTACATCAAGCATCTGTTGGAAAATGACATCGTTTCTGCCTATTATTTCCAGCGCGGTGCCATCCAGAATTCCATGCGTTACGACAAGCAGATTAAGGAAGCAGTAAAATTGCTGAATTCTCCATCAGAATACGAAAAAATACTGCATCCTGTGAAGAAATAAGTACAAAAACGTGCACAATCGATTAAAAATGTGCACGTTGCGAATAAAAAGTTGCATTTTTTTTGGCTAATCACAAAAATATTTGTAATTTTGCAACGTTCAGTGGAATGAGGGGCTCACAAGAGTTCCTCATTTTATTTTAATAAGGTATATATGATTGATAAAAACGTCGTAAAAAAATTAGTTGAAGAATGGCTCCAAGATAAGGAATATTTCTTGGTAAGCATTGAAATCAGTCCCGACGATAGAATCGTTGTTGAGATTGACCATGCCGATGGAGTATGGATTGAGGATTGTGTTGCCTTGAGTAAGTATATTGAGGATCATTTGAACCGTGACGAGGAAGACTATGAGCTCGAAGTTGGCTCTGCAGGCTTGGGTCAACCGTTCAAAGTTCCGCAGCAGTATATCAATTTCATTGGCAAGGAGGTAGAGGTGCTTGATGCCGACGGCAAGAAGGTGAAGGGTATCTTGAAAGCTGTTGAAGGAAATGACTTCACAGTTGGCGTTGAAGAAAAGGTAAAGGTTGAAGGTAAAAAACGTCCGGTTAAGCAGGAGGTTGATCACGTTTACCAGATGGATAAAGTAAAATATACAAAATACATAATTAGTTTCAATTAAGTTATGGCTAAAAAAGAGCAAGAATTGACAGCGAGTATGATTGATACATTCCGCGAGTTTAAAGAAACAAAGAATATCGACCGTACTACATTGGTAAGTGTATTGGAGGAGAGCTTCCGTAATGTACTTGCCAAGATTTTTGGTAGTGACGAAAACTTTGATGTCATCGTGAACCCTGACAAGGGTGACTTCGAAATTTATCGCAACCGTATTGTTGTTGCTGATGGCGAAGTTGAAGATGAAAATAAGGAAATTACACTTTCTGAGGCTCGTAAGATTGAGCCGGATTACGAGGTTGGTGAGGATGTAAGTGAGACGGTTGACTTCAATAAGTTTGGTCGTCGTGCCATCTTGACTCTTCGTCAGACTTTGGCTTCCAAGATTCTTGAGTTGGAGCATGATTCACTCTACAACAAATACAAGGATCGCGTAGGTCAGGTTATCTCTGGTGAGGTTTATCAGGTTTGGAAGCGCGAGGTTCTGATTGTAGATGATGAGAACAACGAGCTCATGTTGCCTAAGACTGAGCAGATTCCTGGTGATACTTACCGCAAGGGTGAGACTGTTCGTGCGGTCATCCTTCGTGTAGACAACGAGAACAATAATCCAAAGATTATCTTGAGCCGTACTGCTCCAATCTTCCTGCAACGCCTGTTGGAGGCTGAGGTTCCTGAGATTGCAGACGGTCTGATTGCAATCCGCCGTATCGCCCGTCTTCCGGGAGAGCGTGCTAAGATTGCTGTTGAAACATTCGATGAGCGTATCGACCCGGTTGGTGCATGTGTAGGTGTTAAGGGTAGCCGCGTTCACGGTATCGTTCGCGAACTTTGCAACGAGAATCTCGATGTCATCAACTACTCAAGCAATACCAAACTCTTCATTCAGCGTGCGTTGGCTCCAGCCAAGGTTTCTTCAATCAATGTTGATGATGAGAACAAGAAAGCAGAGGTTTACTTGCAGCCTGAGGAAGTTAGTTTGGCTATCGGCCGTGGCGGTATGAACATCAAACTGGCTTCTATGCTTACAGAATATACCATCGATGTATTCCGTGAGGTAGACGAGAATGAGGCCGATGAGGATATCTACTTGGATGAGTTCTCTGATGAGATTGACCAGTGGGTTATCGATGCTATCAAGGGCATCGGTCTTGATACTGCCAAGCAGGTACTCAATGCACCTCGCAACTTGCTGATTGAGAAGGCCGACCTCGAAGAGGAGACCGTTGATCATGTACTCAGCGTGTTGCGCGCCGAATTCGAACAATAATTCCCTTGCCAGCGAGTGCTTGCAGGGAATCTAACTTTAAAAATAGGAGAATAAATAATTTATGAGCATCAGATTAAATAAAGCACTACGTGAATTAAATATAGGACTTCAGACGGCAGTTGAATTCCTAGAGAAAAGAAAAGACCTGGGAGATGTCAAGGCAGAACCGAGCTTCAAACTCACCGACCAGCAATACAAGGCATTGAATGATGCCTTCAGTCAGGACAGAGAGGTTCGTGATCAGGCTGAGAAACTCTTTACCAAAAAAGCAAAAGATAAGAAGCGTGCGCCAGAGCAGAAGGACAATCGCGCTGAAAGCTTGTTGGAGTCTAATGGACGGCAGCAGTATAAGCCGCTGGGAAAGATTGACTTGGACAATATCGGTAAGAAGCCTGCTGCAGAGTCTGTTGCGGAAAAGCCTGAGACTGCTGCCGTCAGTCCTGAGCAGAAGAAAGACGCTCCTAAGGCTGAGCAAAAGAAGGAACAGAAGCCACAACAGGCTTCTCAGCATAAACAGCAAATGAAACAGGAAAATCATCAGAAATCACAGCAGTCAAACGCTCAGATGAATAAGCAGAATGTTCCTCAGGGAAAGAAAGAGCATCATCATGCTAAGAATGAAACTGCACAGCATTCTGCTGGCGCAGCAGATAACAGCGTGTTTACTCTCAAGAGTGAGAAGAAGTTTACTGCTAATGAGCCTAAGGTGTTGGGCAAGATAGATTTGTCTTCCCTCAACCAGAGCACTCGTCCTAAGAAGAAAACCAAGGAGGAGCGCCGCAAGGAACGTGAGGAGAAAATGGCTCAACAGCACAATGAGCGCAAAAAGCGTGTTCGTATCAACAAAGAACGTGTTGACATCATTGCCGAAGCTAAGAATAATGGTGGAGGTAATGGCAACAACGGCGGTAATAACAAGAAGAACAAGAACCGCAACAGAAATAATAACAATAATAATCGCGGCAATAACAACAACCGCAGCAATCAGCGCCAGATCGAGGTTGATGACGAGGCTGTAGCACGCCAGGTTAAGGAGACTCTTGCACGTTTGACCAGCAAGAGTCAGAACAAGAAGGGTGCTAAGTACCGTAAGGAGAAGCGTGAGGCTGTTCAGGAGAAGTTGCAGGATCAGGCTCGTCAGGAGCAGAAGGAAAGCAAGACCCTGAAACTTACAGAGTTCGTTACCGTTAGTGAGTTGGCTACGATGATGGATATCAGCGTTACTCAGGTTATCTCTACGCTGATGGGCGTAGGTATCATGGTATCTATCAACCAGCGCCTGGATGCAGAGACCATCAATATGGTAGCTGAGGAGTTCGGTTTCAAGACCGAATACGTGAGTGCCGAGGTTCAGGAGGCCGTGAGCGAGGAAGAGGATGATGAGAACGACTTGGTTCCACGTGCTCCAATCGTAACCGTCATGGGTCACGTAGACCATGGTAAGACCTCTTTGCTCGACTATATCCGCAATACCAATGTGATTGCCGGTGAGGCAGGTGGTATTACCCAGCATATCGGTGCATACAGTGTTACGCTGAACAGTGGCCGCAAGGTTACCTTCCTTGATACTCCAGGTCACGAGGCGTTTACCGCCATGCGTGCCCGTGGTGCCACCAAAGAGGCTTTCGCTCATGCCCAGGCTGCCGGTGTGCCTATGGTATTCGCAATCAACAAGATTGATAAGCCAGGTGCTAACCCAGACCGTATCCGTGAGGACTTGGCTAACATGAACCTGCTCGTTGAGGAGTGGGGTGGTAAGTATCAGTGCCAGGAAATCAGTGCCAAGAAGGGTATCGGTGTTCACGATTTGCTCGACAAGGTGCTCCTCGAGGCTGACATGCTCGACTTGAAGGCTAACCCTAACCGTCGTGCTACAGGTACCATCATCGAGTCTTCTCTCGACAAGGGTCGTGGATATGTTTCTACCGTATTGGTTGCCAACGGTACCCTGAAGGTAGGCGACATCGTACTCGCCGGTACTTCTTGGGGGCGTGTCAAGGCGATGTTCAATGAGCGTAATGCCAACATCAAGTCAGCAGCTCCTGCTGAGCCAGCTATCATCCTCGGTTTGAATGGTGCGCCTACTGCAGGTGACCAGTTCCACGTAATCGAGACAGAGCAGGAGGCTCGCGAAATCGCCAACAAGCGTGAGCAGCTGCAGCGTGAGCAGGGCTTGCGTACTCAGAAGCGCTTGACCCTGGGTGATATCTCTCACCGTATCGCACGTGGTGAGTTCCATGAGTTGAACGTCATCGTGAAGGGTGATACCGATGGTTCTGTTGAGGCTTTGAGCGACTCATTCATCAAGCTTTCTACCGAGAAGGTTCAGGTGAACGTGGTGAACAAGGCTGTGGGTCAGATTTCAGAGAACGACGTGATGCTGGCATCTGCTTCAGATGCAGTCATCGTTGGTTTCCAGGTTCGTCCATCTGCCGATGCTCGTAAGGCTGCCGACCGTGAGGGTGTTGAGATCAACACATACTCTATCATCTACGATGCTATCGATGATATCAAGAGTGCGATGGTTGGTATGCTCGACAAGGTGAAGAAGGAAATCGTTACCGGTCAGGTTGAGGTTAAGCAGACCTTCAAGATTTCTAAGGTGGGTACTATTGCCGGTTGTCTCGTTACCGAGGGTAAGGTACACGCTAAGGATAAGGCTCGCGTCATCCGTGACGGTATCGTGATACGTACAGCAGAAATCGATGCCTTGAAGCGTTACAAGGACGATGTTAAGGAGGTGGTTACCGGTATGGAATGCGGTTTGAGCCTCGTCAACTACAACGATATCCAGGAGGGAGACGTTATCGAGACCTTCACTGAGATCGAGGTAGAGCAGAAGCTTTAATAAAGTGAAGAGTGAAGAACGAAAAGCGAAGAATTCATTTGTTTTTCGCTCTATCATATATATAATAAGGTAGGGATGAGTCCTCAGCGGCTTATCCCTATTTAGGGTTAAAATAACGAACGGTTATTCTAAATAACAATGGCAGAAATAGAGAAAGAACAGAATCAGGTTGTCAAGGATGTGATAGACCAGAAATACGAGTATGGTTTTACCACCGATGTACATACTGAAATCATAGAAAAGGGTCTCAACGAGGATGTTGTGCGCCTGATCTCGCAGAAGAAGGGAGAGCCAGACTGGATGCTCGAATTTCGTCTGAAAGCCTACAATTACTGGAAGACGCTCAAGGAGCCAAAGTGGGGACACGTTCACGTGCCACCTATTGACTACCAGGAGATTTCATACTATGCCGACCCTTTGGCAAAGAAGCCAAAAAACCAGGAGATTGATCCTGAGTTGGAGAAAACATTCGACAAACTCGGTATTCCTCTGGAGGAGCGTCTGGCTTTGAGCGGTACCGCTGTAGATGCCATCATGGACTCTGTGTCGGTGAAGACTACCTTCAAGGAGAAACTCCGTGAGAAGGGCGTCATCTTCTGCAGTATTGGTGAGGCTGTGAAGGAGCATCCTGATCTGGTAAGAGAGTATCTGGGAACCGTGGTTCCTTATCGTGATAACTTTTATGCAGCCTTGAACAGTTGTGTTTTCAGTGATGGCTCATTCGTTTATATTCCTAAGGGCGTCCGCTGCCCGATGGAGTTGAGCAGTTACTTCCGCATCAATGCCCGTAATACCGGTCAGTTTGAGCGTACATTGATCATCGCCGATGATGGTGCCTACGTTTCTTACCTGGAGGGATGTACAGCGCCAATGCGTGATGAGAACCAGCTCCATGCGGCTATCGTAGAGATTATTGTCAAGGATAATGCTGAGGTGAAATACTCTACCGTTCAGAACTGGTATCCTGGTGATGAGCATGGTAAGGGTGGTGTGCTGAACCTGGTAACCAAGCGAGGCGACTTGCGCGGTGTGAACTCTAAGTTGAGCTGGACTCAGGTAGAGACGGGTTCTGCGATTACCTGGAAGTATCCTTCCTGTATCTTGCGTGGCGACAACTCTGTAGCTGAGTTCTACAGCGTAGCTGTTACCAACAACTATCAGGAGGCCGATACAGGTACCAAGATGATTCACATGGGTAAGAACACCAAGAGTACCATCATCTCTAAAGGTATCTCGGCAGGTCATAGCCAGAACTCCTATCGAGGTCTGGTTCGTGCCACATCCAATGCCGACAATGCGCGCAACTACAGTTCCTGCGACTCCTTGTTGCTGGGTAGCGATTGTGGAGCGCATACCTTCCCATATATGGATGCCCATAACGATACAGCCGTGTTCGAGCATGAGGCAACTACCTCGAAGATTTCAGAAGACCAGCTCTTCTATTGCAATCAGCGAGGTATTCCTACCGAGGAGGCTGTCGGCTTGATCGTAAACGGTTATGCCAAGGATGTGCTCAACAAGTTACCTATGGAGTTTGCCGTTGAGGCACAGAAACTCCTGAGTGTTTCACTCGAAGGAACCGTAGGATAGTTATCATAATTCTCGATGAAATCGATAAAAATTGACTAAAATTATGTTAGAGGTAAAGAATCTGCATGCAACTATTGCAGGCAAAGAAATATTGAAAGGTATCAACCTGACTATCAACGATGGTGAGATACATGCTATCATGGGACCTAACGGTTCCGGTAAGTCAACCTTGAGCGCTGTGCTTACAGGTAACCCTCTCTATACCGTAACCGAGGGTGAGGCTATCTTCAACGGCAAGAACCTCCTGGATATGAAGCCAGAGGACCGTGCCCGTGAAGGCTTGTTCCTCTCTTTCCAGTATCCGGTGGAGATTCCTGGCGTATCCATGACCAACTTCATGCGTGCGGCTATCAATGCCAAGCGTGAGTATCAGGGTTTGGAACCATTGAATACAAGCGAATTCATGAAGCTGATGCGGGAGAAGCGCGAGTTGGTGGAATTGGACAGCAAGTTGGCTCGCCGTTCAGTAAACGAAGGTTTCTCGGGTGGTGAGAAGAAGCGCAACGAGATTTTCCAGATGGCTATGCTGGAGCCAAAGCTCTCTATCCTCGATGAAACCGACTCTGGTCTCGATGTGGATGCGATGCGTATCGTGGCTGACGGTGTGAACAAGATGCATACCGACAAGACATCTGCCATCGTCATCACTCACTATGAGCGTCTGCTCGATATGATTAAGCCAAGTGTGGTTCACGTACTCTATAAGGGTAGAATCGTGAAGACTGCTGGTCCTGAACTTGCCAAGGAGATTGAGGCTCGTGGCTACGA
>ERZ809201.794-NODE-794-length-13193-cov-6.465977_pt1 | contig 13193 bp, 9 predicted proteins | sample MGYA00520516_ERZ809201 | MGnify/ENA primary metagenome ERZ809201 (study PRJEB31570, sample SAMEA3213006) | Homo sapiens | biome: human-gut; feature: human gut; material: fecal | place: Sweden | collected 2011 ... | reverse complement strand
GTGTTCTGGATATACGTCTTGCAACCTGCTTTCAGGGCGTTTTTATTCCACGCCAGGTTCATCATCATGGCTAGTTGGAAGGTTGACTGCTTCGGATTGGTAATGTTGGCTATCCAGGCACAGTCTTCGTTGTAGTGAGCCTCAGAGCGGTGCGATTTGCCGTGCTTGGCATTCTTGCTCTCCAGATAATCCTTGCTGTTGAGCATTTCGAGCAGCAGACCCGGCGAGAGATTGCTCATCTCCATCTGTGCATCCGAGCATACCAGCTTCACATTCTCGATGGTTTTGCGGTGTTTCTTCTTGTGCTTCTTACCCACGAACTCCGTCACCTTGTAGTTTTCCGCCACGCAGATATCGAAACTGTCTACCACAGCCTTGTTGTAAGCAGCCTCGTGCCTGCCGTCTACCTGCCACAGCGTATTGGCTCTCAGGCGTAGCATCAGACGGGCGATGCGGCTGTAGTTCTGCGGTTTCATCCACTGGCTGTTGTTCAGGGCAAGTCCTCTGAATTCTATTCTCGGAACCTCAATCCACTGCTGGTCTACGGGTGTATATAGGCTCTTGCGCTGCGCCGGCTGCAGGTCGTTCCATGCCGCCAGAGGCGAAACGCCAGCCAGCTCAGAGAGTTTCATGATGGCGTAAGCCGTTCCGCGGGCGTTGCTTCCGATAACGATGAGTTTCCCTTTCCTCGTACCGATGTAGAAAGCATCCTTTGCGGTGATAATAAGATGCAGCGGCGCACCGAGTTTTTCTACTGCCGAAAACTCCTTGTTGGTGAGCTGGTCGAGCTGGTAAATCTGTATCGGCGCACCTGATTTTTCTTTCGCATCGAATCCGGTTACGGCTTTCATATCGCCCGCAAACTCCTTGAGGGCAATTTTTACTACCGGCGAAATGATAGAGTTGGTGGTATAAGATACTCTGCCGTAGCCGTCGGTCCAATAAACGTTGGGTGCTGCGGCCTGAGTTTCCGTCTTCTTCACTTTGGTTTCGGTCAGCGCGTTGGCATTCAGGCTAGAGAAGCAGGCCAGAGCCAAGGCAACGCCTAATATAATCTTTTTATATTTCATTTTTCTTATGTTTTTGTCTGTTCGGTTGTAGATTCGCTTTTGCTGAAACTACACATTTCTGCATTTTGCAAAGATACATAAAAGTGTTTAATATCTGAAATTATTTAGTTTTTATTTGCTTATTACATTATTTATTGTTACTTTTGCACCAAATAAATAAAAAGAAATGATGACATTATATCCAAAATTGATTGAAGAGGCGCTTGCTACGGTGATTTATCCAGGCACCAAGAAGAACCTCATAGAGAGCGAGATGCTGGCAGATACGCCTAGCATCAATGGTATGAAGGTGAAGGTGGTTCTTCTCTTTCCTCGTGATACGGATCCTTTCCTCAAGAGTACGGTGAAGGCGGCCGAGGCTGCCATCCATTATCATATTTCGAAAGATGTAGAGGTGGAAATCGTTACTGAGTTCAAGTCGGCTCCTCGTCCTGAGGTGGGCAAGATGCTGCCACAGGTGAAGAACGTCATTGCTGTAAGCTCTGGTAAGGGTGGAGTAGGCAAGAGCACCGTTTCTGCCAATCTCGCTATCGCCTTGGCTAAGTTGGGCTACAAGGTGGGTTTGCTCGATACTGATATCTTCGGTCCTTCCATGCCTAAGATGTTCGGTGTGGAGGAGGAGCGTCCTTATTCTGTTCACAAGGACGGCAGAGACCTCATCGAACCTGTCGAGAAATATGGCGTGAAGCTCCTGAGTATCGGTTTCTTCGTAAGTCCTACTACTGCTACTCTGTGGCGCGGCGGAATGGCTTGTTCTGCCCTGAAGCAGCTGATTGCTGATGCTGACTGGGGTGAGTTGGATTACTTTATCCTCGATACGCCTCCTGGCACAAGCGATATTCATCTTACGCTGCTCCAGACGCTTTCCATTACGGGTGCAGTTATCGTAAGTACGCCTCAGCAGGTGGCGCTTGCCGATGCGAGAAAGGGTATTGACATGTATCAGAATGATAAGGTGAATGTGCCTATCCTCGGACTGATCGAGAATATGGCTTACTTTACGCCTGCCGAGCTGCCTGAGAACAAGTATTATATCTTTGGTAAGGAGGGTTGCAAGAACCTCGCCAAGGAAATGAATGTGCCTCTGCTCGCCCAGATTCCTATCGTTCAGAGCATCTGCGAGGGTGGTGATGATGGTGCGCCTGCTGCTACCAAGGTTGATTCCATTACCGGTCAGGCATTCCTCAGCCTTGCCCAAAGCGTAGTAACGGTGGTGAACCGCAGAAATGCCGAGAAGGCTCCAACCAAGATTGTTAGTACACACAAGTAGTAAATATCCTATTTGATAAGGGTCTAAAATAAAAAGCTAGGATTGCCCTCAAGCAGTCCTAGCTTTTTTTATCAGAGGAGTTAACAGGTTAACAGTTAACAGCTGTTTTTTGCATGGTCACCCCCGAAATTATGCATTGTACATTATCTATTCTCCACGATTTCTTCCGCCTCCTCCTCTTCTTCTGCTACTTCGGCAGTAAGGTCTGCCTTGAGTCTTGCCGATCTCAGTTGCTGCTTGAAAACCAGGCAGGTAGCCAGAAAATAGACACCCGTTTGTATCCAGAGTGCTCTGAATTCCGGCAGAATATCTGAAAGCGAAGCACCCATACTGCTGATTCTGAGGAACCCGCGGATGCCGAAAGTGGATGGGAAAACCCACGAAAATCCTTGCCAAAAGCCCGGAATATTGCTCAATGGCCATGAAACTCCCGTCATAAAAAGCAACGGAACGGAGGTAAATACCACCAGAAGCATCACATTTTCACGATATCTTACCAGACACGACAGCATCAGACCGAAGAAAACGCACGAAAGAATGTAAGGAAGGAGGAAACCGAGAATGGTGGTCCACGTTACCATACTTACAAAACTGAACAGCTTGGGAACTACCAGCGTAAGATACATTCCCATCACGGCATAAACCATGAAATAAACCAATGCCTTGCCGAAAACAATGCGGAAAATACCGCCATAATGCTCGCTTACCGGTATGAGTTCGCGGTTTCTGTTGAGTTCTCTTGATGTTCCCGCTGCCATTCCTATGCCCAGCAGCATCGTCTGCTGCAGGATAAGAACCAGCACAGCCGGCAGAATGGCATTTCCGTAACCTCCTGTCGTGTTGAATATCGGAACCTCATCAAAGGCGAGCGGCTCGGTGGTAATCTCATCGTCTCTATTCGTAAATCCTCCAGCCTGTGTTATCTGGATGCCCGAGTTGATGTGGCTGGCTACGGCCTGCGAGGTCTGATAAATCGCTTTATAGGTCAGCATCAGACTCATATCGCAGTAAACTCCCACATGCGCCTGTTCGCCCCGGTTCAGCTTCGTATCGAAGTCGGCAGGGAAGTAAAGGATTCCGTGAACTGCCTGCCTGCGCACCAGTTCCTTCGCCTCGTCCAGACTGTTGCAGTAATAGGTAGCCTTGGCGTCTGGTGAAGCATCATAATCGCGGATAAACTCGCGTGAACTGTGACTGTGGCTCAGGTCCACAATCGCCGTATCCACTTCTCTCACCACCTCGTTGTTGTAGATCCAAGAGTAGAGCAGCGGATAACCCAGCGGCACCAGAATGCAGAAAATGAGCACACCCTCATCGCGGAAAACATTGCGCATTTCCGTCTTCCAGATGTAGCACATGTCCCAGATGCCATTGATAATCTTATATAATAAACTACTTTTCTTCATTACGGTAAGTATTTATATACCAGCATTGCCTTCTTGATGTTCCAGACAGTGAGCATCGGCAGGGCGCAGAACAGCACCATTGCGCCCCAGTGGAGCACAGCATCGCTCATAGGGAAACCATTGAAGATGTTCATCTGGTAAATCATGTAATAGTGGCGCATCGGGAAAAGCTGACCGATAGACTGGATCGGAGAATCCATCGAGAAGAGCGGATAGGTGGCTCCGCAGATGGAGAAACTCACCACGCCCCACAACGAACAGATACTCATCGACATGCGCAATGAAGGCATCAGTCCGAAGGCAAAGATGCCGAAACACTGGCAGGAGAGTACGCTCAGAATGCCTAACAGGATGATTGGAAGCGCGCCGCCCGGATGTGGAAACTGCAATACATAATAGATGTAGAATTCGAATAGCAGGAAGATACTCAGGAAGATGAGTGTCTGTGGCAGCATCTTACCCGCAATGGCGAGATTAGGATTGTTGCCTGCCATCCGCATCCAGTCTCTTGCCCGGTTGAACTTCAGTTCCGTACCTATAGAATAAGGTGTAATCAGGAAGATGAACAGCATGATGAGTCCCGGCACCATTACGCTCGAAAGATAATAGTTGTAGTTGGCGTATGGGTTGCCTATCATGTGCAGATCTACGGCGATAGGCTGTAGGAAGGTCATGATTTCATCGTTCGTCTTTCCCAGCGCCGAAAGTTTCGCCATTCCTGCCGCCGCACCTCCCAGGGTAGAGATGGTTTTCAGATCGCGGAAGAGCAGGGAGCCGGCAGCCAGCGATACGCTGCTGTAATAGAATGAAATCTTAGGCTGCTTCTGGGCCATCAGGCCTGCCTCTGTTCCGTCAGGAATCAGCAGGAAGGCGTAGATTTCGTTCTTCTGGATAGCATGTCTTGCCTCTGCCATGTTCTCGTAATGAGCCACTACCTTGGTGGTCTGGAAGGCATCGAGCTTATGTACCAGCTGGCGCGATGTGGCGGAGTTGTCCTGATCTACTATGCCCACAGGCATGTCGGTAGGCACCCCTCCCTTCATCAGCGTGGTGAAGAAAATTACCACCACGATGGGGAAGATGACCATGCAGAAGAGATAAATGGGGTTCTTCCACATGATGCCGCATTCTCTGAGGGCTATATGATATAATTTCTTAAACATAGAACTTTAAAGGTTGAACTTTGAACAGAACGAACAGCATGGATTTTATTTAATAAAACAATTGAATTCTTCACTCTTCACTTTATTACCAAAGACATTCCCGGGCGCAATCCCTCAATCTTTGTGATAGGACGGGCCTTCACCTCGAATGTCTTGCGGTCGTAGTCGCCATTATCCTTGGTTGCCTTCCAGGTAGCGTAAGAGCCCTGGTCTTTCAGGTAGTAAACCTTCATCTTGATGTCCTTGTTGAAGGCAGGAACGTAAGCGGTGAACTCATCGCCCTTGTTCAGCCCCTTGAGATGGTCTTCGCGAACATTGAAGGTTCCCCACATATCGCTCATGATAGAGATGCTCATGATAGGAGAGCCGAGGCCTACCAGCTCGCCTACCTTAGGATAGACATTGCTAACCTCGCCCTCGCACTGGGCAATCTGAACGGTCTCTTTCAGAAGATTCTTCACTACATCCACAGCGCTCTTCGAAGCCTGGGTGTTGTTGGCAGCCATGCGCTTCTCCTGTTCGCGGGCGCCATTCTTCGCCATATCGTACTGACTTCTGGCAGCAGCCACCTGAGCCTCTGTAGCCTTGTAAGCTGCGTAAGCCTCATCGCGTTTCTGACCGCTGATTACACCCTCGTTGAAGAGGTTCTGCATGCGGTCGTAGGTCTTCTTGGCGATGGTTGCGGCAGCTTCAGCCTGCTGAACCAACTGGTAAGCGCCCTGAATCTGCTCCTTGCGTGCACCTGCATCCGTCAGGTCCTTCATCGCCTCGGCTGCAGCGTTGGTAGCCTGGAGCATCTGTTCCTGCGATTTCATTTCCGGCACTTCGAGGATGGCGAGCGTATCGCCCACATGAACGTAATCGCCTTCCTGAACGCGGAGTTCTACTACGCGTCCCGGCAGTTTGCAGGACACTCTGTATTCTGATACTTCTACCTCGCCCTGAATGGTGCCATCCTTCTGTTCCAGGGTGAAGAAACCGATGACGCCTACGAGAATGACTACTGCAGTAAAACCGATTACAGCGAGCAATATGTTGTTATGCTGTGATTTCTTAGACATTTTGCTTAATCTGAATTTAAATTTGTTATTATTATTACTGCAGGATACCGAGCGCCTTGTTCAGCCCAACCTGAGTCAGCTTCACGTCGATTTCTGCATCAATCTTCTGGCTCTGTGCTTTCTGCCAGGCAGTCTGTGCAGCCATCACGTCGGTAACCTCCATCACGCCTTCCTTGAAACCGAGGTTGGCGCATCTCAGGTTCTCATCTGCACTGGCGATGTTCTTCATTGCCATGTTGAGCTTCTTCTGGGCTTCCTTTACCTTAAACTGGCTTTGAGTAATCTGCAGATGAATCTTCTCTCTCGTATCATCCAGGTTCATCTGGGCGATATTGCTGGCAGCCTTGGCGGCTCTCACCTTGTAGGCGCCGTCGAACCAGTTCCATACCGGAACATGAACCATCACGCCTACGTTCCAGACTCCGGTAAACTTCTTCTGGAAACCATTGAATACGTTCGGGTTCGAAATCATGTAGCCGCCTGTCAGCATGACGTGAGGCAGATTGATGGCGCGAACCATTTTGGTAGCTTCTTTAGAGATGGCGAGCGCATTCTGCAGCATGCGGAGTTCCGGCCGGGTGTTCAGCGCCGAATCCTGTGCTGCCACTTTCTGCTGCTCGGTGTCAACAGGAGTTCCTGATAAAGCCAGGGTTTCCTTATCTTCATCGGCAAGTGTGATTTCCTGGTTCATCGGAATGCCGCAGAGCTGGCAGAGCAGCATCTTCGACAGGGCGAGTCCGTCTTCTGCTTGGGTAATCTGCATCTCAGCCTCGTTCACTTTCACGTCTACCTTCAGTCCGTCTGCCTTGGTGGCTACTCCCTGCTGAATCATCTTATGAACATCCTCGTTCAGTTTCTTTACGAGGTCGCGGTAACTGATGGCGAGTTTCTGCTTCTGCTTCAGCGAAACGGCGAGCCAGTAAGCCTGGTCAATGCTGTAGAGCGTGCTCTGGGTCTGCTGGTCGAGATCATTCTCTGCAATCTGCTCTCCGATGTCGGCAATCTTGTTGGCTGCAATGATGGCTCCACCCATATAGATAGGTTGGCGAACCATCACGCTTCCAGCCCAGATATTGCGGGTGTCGGTGCGGAAAGCATCTACCAGTTTCTCTCCCAGCGCATTGCCTTGCTGCTGCAGGGGTCCCAGTTTCTCATTCAGCAGTCCGCCTATCTGCTGCGCTATCTCCGGGGTAATCATTCCCTGATTTACAAGTTGGCTCATCAGATTGCTGGCTCCTCCCGATATTCCTCCGGTAACGGTAGAGCCGATATTGCTGAATGTTGATTTCTGACCGTCGTTCAGCAGCGAAATCTCCCTGCTGAACCATTCGTAACCGCCTAAAGCATCTACTTTAGGAAGATATTTGGTACGTGCCGATTTCTTCATGTTGTACGCCACGTCTTTCTTGAGCTTCGAGGCATTGAGCTGCTTGTTGTTGCGCAGCGCCATGGCACGGCAACTGTCAAGGCTCAGCGTTTGTGCCTGAGCCCCAGCAGGAATCAATGCTCCCATCAGCATGATAAGAGTTATATATTTTTTCATCCTTTGTTTATAATATTATATAATATTGGATGCAAAATTATGGAATTATTCTTAAATGACAAAGAAATTTTGTTTATCAAATCTTTAAGAATCAAAAATTATATTGCATTGTGGAAAAATAGAACATACCTTCTGGTTTTCCGTAATCCCTTAATCGTCTGTTTCTTAGAAATTCACCCGTTCTGTCTCGCCCCAGGTAGGGTCTACGGTAATGCTTATTCCACCACCCGTACTGTCGTCTCCGCCACCGAATCCGTCAGCAATGGAAATCTCGGTATAGGTTGTTTGGTTCTGATGGATTTTCAAATCGGCTTTTTCAAAACTCTTTACCACCTTTGCATCGGCATCCAGAAAGCTGATACTCATCTTGATGTTCTTCTCTTCTTCATGTGGGAAGGTGTAGACGGTAAAGTCTCTGCCGCCATCTTTCATACTGAAATTCTCGGTCTGACGGCTGTTCACGCAGCCGAATCCGGTGGTTGCATCCAGGGTGCTGCTGCCGCCGGTATAATAGAACTTGATGCTTCTGATTTCTTCGGGAATAGTTTCGTCGTTAATATGTAACTTGAAGGCGCCAACTGCTCGCCTCAGGTTGATGTCGGAGGTGGCTCCGTCTGCCGTTACGCTCAACCTGCCGTAATAATAGAAGGTATCGGTAAGCTTGTTGCTCGCAAACTTTACTTTCTCGGGTGCGCTGACAGAGCAGTTTCCCTTTCCGTTGTGGGCAATCACCACCAGCCGGTATTCTCCTTCGTCCAGACTTACATAGGCTGTTCCGAAGCCATTGTCTGTTGAAAGCTGGTTCACCGTCTCCAGTTTCTCCTCTCCGTCAAAGATGGCAAGTGTCAGTCTGGAGCACACATCGCCCAGCGCCATCTGCTTGTCGGCAGCTTTGGTTGTCAGCAGACTTATGCCTTCTATTTTCTGCACATGGATAGTTACATTGGCGTTTGCCTCATGTGATTTTCCGGTTGTTTCGTCAATCGAAAACTTCTCGCATGAAGTAAGCGTCGCTACGAGCATCAGCAATAGGGATGCCAGTAACCGATAGGACTTCTTACTCATAACCGTTCTTATTTACTAGTTGCTCTATGCGTTATCTCGGAGTTTCCTCGGGCATAAAGATGTGGCAAATATACGTTTTTTCTCTTTTCTATGCAAGTAAAATCTAATAAATCTTTATATTTTTTGTCATTTATCTGTTTTTTCGTAATTTTGCATCGGTTTTTCTGTACTTACAGAGCCGATTTTGCATTGTATATATAATAAGGTATAGAAGATATTGGTATGGATAAGAAGATAAAAGCATTGTTTTTTGATATTGACGGCACCCTTGTGAGTTTCAAAACTCACAAGATTCCGCAGAGCACGGTAGATGCCTTGGAGCAGGCTAAGAAGAATGGGGTAGAGGTGTATATTTCTACCGGTCGTCCGCAACTCATCATCAACAACCTCGGTCAGATAGAACATCTCATCGACGGTTACATCACCACCAATGGAGCCCGCTGTTTTGTAGGCGATAAGGTGGTGAGCCAGCACGCCATCCTTCCTGAAGATGTAAAGAAGATTATCGAGGCAGCCGACCGTGATGATTATCCGGCAATCGTCGTAGGAGAGCATCATCTCGCTATCCATCATTATACTGACGAGGTTTATGAAATCTTTGCCAAGGGACTGGGGGTGGATTGTGAAATCTTCCTGACCGATGTGAATGAACTTGGAGATGAGCAGGTACTGCAGGTTACTCCTTTCTGTTCGGTAGAGCAGGAGGCGCTCCTGATGCCTACGCTCCGCAACTGCACCTCGGGCAGATGGCATCCTGCCTTTACGGATATTACGGCAGCCGATGCGGATAAGGGCAAGGGCTTGCATGCAATGGCTGATTATCTGGGTTTGAACATAGAAGAAACCATGGCTTTCGGCGATGGCGGCAATGATATTTCCATCGTACGGGAGGCAGGCACCGGTGTTGCGATGGGCAATGCAGGAGATAATCTCAAGCAGGTAGCCGATTACATTACGACTCATGTGGATGAAGATGGTGTTAAGAATGCGCTCCTCCATTTTGGCGTGATTTAAATTCCCGGCGTTATTGACTTTTTTTTCATAACTCCCTATATATAATAAGGTGTAATCCTGATGAAGCCTTTTTGATAGGAGAGTTTCATTTTAATAAAATAATAAATGCAAACATGTTATTTGTTGTAATAAATGGCGTGTTTGCCTTTCTGTTTTTAAATCTCCCTTTTGCACCTAGTTTCTTCTCATTATTTACGTTTTGGGAGAATAAATACCAAAAATGCTTACGAAAAGTAATAGAATATGCGAAAAATATACATAAAGTACTATAAAGTTGATATTTTGTATCAAATTGTTTGCTAAAAATTTGTTTGATTAGCAAAAAGTATGTATCTTTGCACCCGATATTTGTAAGTTGTTTAATTTTTAAGAGAGAGAATTATGGTAAAAAGATTGACCATGCTCATGGGGGGGCTCGTTCTTTCAACAGGAATGGCTCTCGCTCAAACTACTGTTACAGGTAAGGTTGTTTCTCAGGAAGATGGTGAGCCGGTGATTGGTGCATCTGTAAGAATTGTAGGAACTAAGACTGGAACAGCGACTGATGTCGATGGTAATTTTACGCTTCCTAATGCCAGCAAGGATGCTGTCTTGGAAATCAGTTACCTCGGCATGCAGACTAAAACAATGAAAGCATCTGCTAAGATGAAGATTATTTTGGCTTCTGATGCAAGAAATCTTGACGAGGTAGTTGTTACTGCCTTGGGTATGAAACGTTCAGAGAAAACTTTGGGTTATGCTGCCAGTACAGCCAACGCTTCTGAGTTGACTGTTGCTAAGTCTGGTTCCCTGATGAGTGGTCTTCAGGGTAAGATGGCTGGTGTGCAGATTTCTGGTGGTGGTGTTACAGGTACCTCTCAGAAAGTCATAATTCGTGGTATTTCTTCTGTTTCCAGCAACAACCCATTGTATATTGTTGATGGTGTGCCTATCAACAATGACCGTTTGGGTGATAACTCTGTTGACTTTGGTAGTGGTGCAGGCGACATTAACCCAGAGGATATTGAATCGGTAACTGTATTGAAGGGTGCTTCTGCTACTGCTCTTTATGGTTCCCGTGCAGCCAATGGTGTTATCATGATTACTACAAAGAAGCCACAGGGTAACAAGAAGGCTTCTATCACTTACGATGGTTCTTTGACATTTACTGATGTGCTCCGTGTGCCAATGACTCAGAATCTCTTTGGTCAAGGTTGGGGTTCCTGGTCTAATGAGGAGAATGGTTCTTGGGGACCTCGCCTCGATGGTCGTGAGCACTGGTATGGTTCCACCGGTCTTTCTAACGGCGAGACTTTAACCAAGCCTTTTTCTTATGTTAAGAACAATATCCGTGACTTCTATCAGGTAGGTAAGGAATGGAACAACAACGTATCTCTCCGCTATGGTGATGAGAAAGTAGGTATTGTTGCATCTTACGGTAATGTAAGTTCTAATGGTATTACTCCTAATGATGGTGATACATATCATCGTAATACCTTCTCACTCCGTGGTTACGCCAATATCGACAGATTCCATCTGGACATGTCCCTGAACTATGTTCGCAAGGATATGCGCCGTTCTCGTGATATGTATATGGAGTTGCTTCAGGGTGCTTCTGATGTTCGTTTCACCGATATGAAGGATTACAACCTTGAGCGTAACAATGTAGATAACTACTATACATTGTATGCTACCAACCCATATTATATGGTAGATAACTTCTATTCTACTTATCAGGACGACCGTATTTATGGTAAGCTGGAGTTGTCATACGATATTACCAAGGATATCAAGGTAATTGGCCGTTTCGGTGGTGATTATACCAATTATAAGACCGAGCGCATCGAACCACGTATTATTTATACCGAGGGTTCTTATCAGGCAACTGGTAATGGTACAACTGTAGGTAACCAGGGTTACTATTCTAAGTATCGTTCTCAGCGTGGACAGATTGATGCCAGCCTCTTATTGACCGGTAATCATACTTTCGGTGATTTCTCGGTAGGTGCAACCTTAGGTTGGAACTTGAACCAGAGAAACTATGATAATGTAGGTGGTTATAATGAGCAGTTGGATATTCCAGGTTGGAATTCCTTGAGTAATACATCTTCCTATTCGATTACTGATACTGACTCATGGAATAGAAGATTATTGGGTCTCTTGGGACAGGTTGAATTGGGTTATAAGGATTGGGCTTTCCTGAACCTTTCTGCCCGTAACGACTGGTCTTCTACTCTTCCTATGGGTGATAACAGCTTCTTCTATGGCGGTGCCAATGTGTCTGTGCTTCTGAATCAGGCTATTCCTGCTTTGAAGAATGTCAAGCAAATCGACTTGTTGAAGGTTCGTGCAGCTATAGGTCAGACAGGTAATGATGCTGATGTATATATGACTAATTCATATTATCGTCCATTCCAGTCTTATTATACATATTTGCCAATTTCCGGTGTTTCTGGTTTGACAGAGTATAACCGTTTGCCAAATAAGTCATTGAAGCCTGAGATTACAACTGAGTATGAGCTTGGTTTGAGCGGTACATTCTTTGGCAACCGTTTGAGCTTCGATGTGGCTTACTATGATCGTACAACCAAAAATCAGATTATCTCTGCTACTTTGGCTCCTGAGACTGGTTATACTTCTAACACCCGTAATGTAGGTAAACTTCAGAACAAGGGTATTGAGGCGATGGTTAATTTTACTCCTATCCGTACTAAGGATTGGGAGTGGAGTGTAGGTGCTACATACGCTAAGAACTGGAGTAAGGTGAAGGAACTTTGGGATGGTCTTGATGAATATACCATTCCTGTAGGTACTACAAGTACTGGTTTGTATTCTTCTATGCGTGGTGTATCTTACGTATTGAAGGTTGGTGAGCCTATCGGTATCTTCAAGTTGCCAGCAACACAGAAGGTAACAGATAAAAACAGTCCATATTATGGTTATAGAATCGTAAATGGTAATGGTTTCTTGCAGTCTAGTACTACAGATTATGATTATCTCGGTTCTTCTCAGCCAGATTTCGTAATGGGCTTCACCACACATCTGAAGTGGAAGAACTTGAGTCTTGCTGCAACGGGCGACTGGCATAAGGGTGGATTGATGTATTCTGAGACATCTTATGTTACTCACTTCAATGGTAACTCTACAGAGACCGTATTCAATGAGCGTGATGCTTTTGTTTATCCTCATTCTGTAAAGATTGTTGGTGGAGAGTATGTTGAGAATAATATTCCTGTAACTTCCAATTATATGAATTATGTTCAGGGTAACTATAGCTACAACCCGGAGGTGCGTCGTGATTTCGTTGTAAGCCGTTCTTACTTCAAACTCCGTGAGTTGGCTTTGACATACGATTTCCCTAAGACAATCACAAGTGCATTGAAGATGCAGAAGTTGTCTTTGAGTCTCGTTGGCCACAACTTGTTGCTTATCACTCCAAAGCATCAGAATTATATTGACCCTGAGTCTTCTAACTTTGGTAATGATATCAGCTCTGAGTTTGGTGAGACTATGGGTTCTGTGTCAACTCGCAACTATGGTATTAACTTGAAGGTTGTATTTTAATTAAAGGAGATTTCTTATATGAAAAGATATAAATTTTTAAGCGCAGCATTGCTGGGGG
>ERZ809201.791-NODE-791-length-13242-cov-2.678092_pt1 | contig 13242 bp, 9 predicted proteins | sample MGYA00520516_ERZ809201 | MGnify/ENA primary metagenome ERZ809201 (study PRJEB31570, sample SAMEA3213006) | Homo sapiens | biome: human-gut; feature: human gut; material: fecal | place: Sweden | collected 2011 ... | reverse complement strand
CATACGAACAATCCTGCTTGTGACGGATCATAACTGCAACCGAGAGCTTTCATGATTTTTTCTGCGATATCACGTCGGTTACGGTACACTTCGTTTAATTGGTCATACCATTCTTGACCGCATGACAATGCTTTTGTCGCAGCCATTTGTAGCGGACGGAACATTCCTGAATCGATATTACTTTTCACTTTCAAAATCCATTCGATAAATTGAGGGTTGGAAGCAAGCATACCGATTCGCCAACCGGACATATTGTGAGATTTGCTTAAAGAATTCATTTCGATACAAATGTCCTTAGACCCGGGGACAGCTAGTATACTCATCGGATTGTCGTTGAGAATGAAACTGTACGGGTTGTCGTTCACGATGATTATGTTGTGACGCTTCCCGAAATCCACCAGCTTGGTAAACAATTCCATAGATGCTTTGGCTCCCGTAGGCATATTGGGATAGTTGACCCACATTAACTTTATACGATCGAGCGGTAACGACTCTAATTGCTTGAAGTCGGGTTGCCAGTGGTTATTTTCGTCGAGGTCGTAGGTGAAAATTTCGGCTTCGGCCAGCCGGCTGACGGAACTGTATGTGGGGTATCCCGGATTGGGAACCAATACCCCGTCTCCGGCATTGAGAAATGCCAAACTGATGTGCAATATACCCTCTTTGGACCCTATAAGGGGTTGTATTTCTTTTTGAGGATCGAGTGTTACATTGTACCATCTGTTATACCAATCGGCGAAGGCTCGGCGTAGTTCGAGTATGCCTATGTAAGGTTGGTATCCGTGAACATCAGATTTCCGGCTCTCCGTACACAGGGTTTCGATCGTTTCGGGGTGGGGCGGCCTGTCAGGCCCGCCTATGCCCAGACTGATAATATCCAAACCGCGGGCATTTAGTTCGGCTATTTCTTTCAACTTTTTTGAGAAGTAGTATTCGCTTATGTTATTTACCCGATTAGCGGGTCTGATATTAAAGGGGTTGATTGAATTCTGCATATTCTCCGAGTATTTTAAAGTCTTTTGTTAGAGGTCTTATTGCTTCGAGGGATTGTTTGTATCGAGTGAAATTATCGAATGTAAGGTCTATATAAAATCGGTATTCCCATTCTTTCCCGATAATGGGCATGGACTGTATTTTGGATAAGTTGATGTCATAGAAAGAAAGTATGGTGAGTACTTTTGATAAACTGCCTTGTGTATGTGGCAAACTGAAAACAAGAGAAGCCTTGTTTATGCGTTTGCCTGCTATTAAAATTTCACGGTGAGAAGGATCGGCAAGAATTAGAAAACGAGTGAAATTTCGTTTGTTGGTTTCGATACCTTCTGCCAAAATATTCATGTTATAAATTTCGGCAGCCAGTTTACCGCAAATGGCGGCATGGCCCGAAAGATGACGGTGCGAAATTTCTTGGGCACTACCGGCCGTATCGTCTTTTTCTACAACTTTCATTTTAGGGTGAGCTTGTAAAAAATCACCGCATTGCATTAATGCCATGGGGTGAGAGTTTACTTCGAGTATATCGTCCATAGTTTCTCCTGGTAGTGCGGCCAGTACGTGAGAAATACGTAATTTATATTCTCCTATGATACTTAATTCACTTTTTCGTAATAGTTCGTGATTCTGTAAAAGGCTGCCTGCAATGGTGTTTTCAATGGCAATGATGCCCAATAAAGAACGGTCGTTATTCATGCGGTCGAACATTTCGGGAAATGTCGAGCAGGGAACCGTTTCTATTTCTTCTTCCCCGAAATAAGATCGGGCGGCCGCCTCGTGGTAGCAACCAGCTATGCCTTGTATGGTGACTTTTTTATTCATAAGCAAGATAAATAAAAAATCCCGTTCGTATTGAACGGGATTTTATCATAAGTTTCTTAATTGTTTTCTATCTCTTTTTTTTGCATAAAACCCCGTTTCTATTTTTCTCCAAAATAAAAATAAAAGTAAAAGTAATATGCAAAATCAAAATTCTTCATTGCCTGTCAAATATGAGTTTGATGTTGCAAATGTAATGAAATCATTTTTGAATCCAAACAAATAGTTATATATTTTTGAATAAAACGAGATTTTTTTTATCGCATCGTTTTGTATATGGTATTTGAAACTTGCTTTGTATGTGACGAATAGGAGAAAATTTTGCATAACGGCGATGTCTACGGATTTTTTCGCTATCTTTGTCGTGAATGTAAAGGTAAGTTGAGCCGGGCATGACTAAATAAATTGGTTTCCATCTTCGGTTATACTATCTTTGAAGTACAAATAATTATGTATTTATGGAAACTTCGGAATTAACACTTTTTTCTGCAATGTGTGAGTCTTTTTGTACGGCAGTGGAGAAGGCTCGTGCAGAGGCGATGTCCTTGACCGATATGTATGTGCAGGTGAAATACGACGAACAGTTGTTTTCGGTATTTGATGATACTGAAAGTATATTGGTGCAATCGGTAATTGATGGATTGGACGAGTGGCGAGATTCCAGTGGAGAACGTTCGGATGCTGCGATAATTGCTTTTCTGAGGAAGGTGTTGAGTCATGAAGATGTGAATCATGCTTTGCATTCGCTGGATATTATACCTCCCTTTTCTGTCGTGTTGGTAGATAATGAGATGGAGCCCGTTGCCGATTTGATTACATTGGACGATGAGAATATCTATTTGCACGATGATTTTTGGGAAAAAATGGATAAAGAGCTTGACGATTTTTTTGAACAATTGATGTCCGATACGAAGTAAGGTTGGGTATTGGAGTTCAAAGGAGGCTGCTCTTGCGGAGTGGAAAGTCTTTTCACGATATAGGTAGAAAGAAAAAAATTAATAATAATTTGATTATCGAAAGATAAGCACTAATTTTGCGCTCTCAAATTTGCACGCTTTTTGTGGAAAGTTGAGAATAAATTTGTGAGTCTAATTTAATAAAATCATAAGAATGAACGTTTCGCATCAAAACACTGACAACCTGAATGCCGTGATTTCGATTGAAATTTCAAAGGCTGACTATCAGGAAAAAGTAGACAAATCTCTTCGTGCTTATGGGCAAAAAGCGAATATTCCCGGATTCAGAAAAGGGAAAGTTCCTTTTAGTATGCTCATGAAGATGTTTGGAAAATCGGTTCGAGTTGAAGAAATTAATCGTTTGGTTTCCGAGTCTCTGTACAATTATATTCGTGATAATAAGCTCAATATCTTGGGTGAGCCGATGACCGCAGAAGATATGACTGTCGATTTGGATACACAAGACGATTTCACGTTCCGTTTTGATGTGGCATTAGCCCCCGAATTGAATGTAAAGGTTGATAAAAAAATAAAAGTACCTTACTATACGATTACTGTCGATGATGACATGGTAAAACGTCAGAATGAATCCTTTTTGTCACGTTTCGGTAAACAGATTTCGGTAGATGAGTCTACCGATGAAAGAGACCTTATCAAAGGTTCGATGGTAGAAATGGTAAAAAAAGGGACTCCGGTAGAAGGGGGAATTACGGTCGAAAGCACCATCGTTTCTCCTGCATACTTCAAGAATGACAAGGAAAAAGCTAAATTTGCCGGTGTGAAGAAGGGTGACAAAGTGATGTTCAATCCTTCGAAAAGTTGTGATGCTTCGGTCGCAGAACTGGCCTCTATGTTGAATATCGATAAGGAAAAAGCTGCCAATGTGACATCGAATTTCGAGATGACAGTGACAGATATCACACATTTGCAACCTGCCGAATTGAATCAAGAATTATTTGACAATGTATTCGGTAAAGATGTTGTAAAAACAGAAGAGGAATATTTTGCTAAACTTCGTGAAATGATAGCGCATCAATTGGTTCCTGAAAGCGATTATAAATTTTCGATTGATGCACGTGCTGCGATAGAAAAGGCGGTAGGTGAATTTGATTTGCCCGATGCATTTTTGAAACGTTGGTTGTTGGCTACCGATAAAAATCGTAAAGCTGAAAATATCGATGAGGATTTTGCGAAGATGGTTCCCGATTTGAAATGGCAGTTGATTAAAGAACAAATCGTAAAACAATTCGATATTCATGTCGATGATGCCGATTTATTGGCTTTGGCAAAACGGGTAGCGGCAAGTCAATTCGCACAATATGGTATGACGGGTGTTCCCGATGATGTTCTCGAACGTTATGCTAAGGAAATGTTATCGAGCAAAGAGTCTCGTTCGCGTCTTATTGACCAAGCTACGGAGCAGAAGATTCAAACTGCCATTAAGGAGTCTGTAACGCTTACGGCCAAAGAAGTGACGATGGATAAATTCCAGAAAATGTTTGAAGTTGCCGAGTAATAAAATCGATATAATTATCGATAGCCCCGAGACGTAATGGCTTCGGGGCTTTTCATTGTTTGAAATCTTCTAATATAGTTAATTGATGCTTGTAGTTCGGTTGATGTATTATTTTTTGTGAAGATATTGGCAAAAAAGACCGGGCTGCAGAATTTTATTTGGGGTATAATTGTTTTTATTTATATCTTTGACTAAAAATAGGGATTAAAAAACAATCTAAAAACGATATAATTATGACTAATGATTTTAGAAAATATGCGGTAAAACATTTGGGTATGAATGGACTTGCCCTTGATCAATATGCGCAGTTTACCAGTAGCTATCTTTCCCCTTCTATTATGGAGGAGCGCCAACTGAATGTAACTCAGATGGACGTGTTTTCGCGTTTAATGATGGACCGTATAATCTTTTTGGGAACTCCTATCGATGATTATACATCGAATGTTATAGAAGCACAGTTGCTTTATCTCGATTCTGCTGACCCGGGTAAAGATATATCTATTTATTTCAATACTCCCGGAGGGTCGGTATATGCAGGGTTGGGTATCTACGATACCATGCAGTTCATAAGCAGTGATATTTCTACGATCTGTACAGGTATGGCCGCCTCGATGGGCGCTGTATTGTTGGTTGCAGGGACAAAGGGAAAACGTTTTGCTTTGAAACATTCCCGGGTTATGATACATCAACCGATGGGAGGCGCACAAGGACAAGCCTCCGATATAGAGATTACGGCAAGGGAGATACAGAAACTTAAAAAAGAACTCTATACCATTATAGCCGATCATTCGGGAAACTCGTATGAGCGTGTGGAGAAAGATTCCGATCGCGATTATTGGATGACTGCTCTTGAAGCCAAAGAGTACGGTATGATTGACGACGTATTGGTAAAATCTATGAAATAATATTCTAGGAATGGCTAAGGGCGAAAAGTGTAGTTTTTGCGGAAGAGGAGAAAATGAGGTAAGATTATTAATGCCGGGGCGTGACGGTTGCATTTGCGACGAGTGTGCCGAGCAAGCCTATCTCCTTTCCGAAGAATATTTGCATAAAAAGAAAAAAGCGAGTTCCAAATGGACCGTATCCCGAGAGGATTTACCTAAACCGGAAGAGATAAAAACATTTCTCGATCAGTATGTTATCGGGCAGGACGATGCCAAACGTTATTTGTCGGTCTCGGTCTATAACCATTATAAACGTGTTTTGCAGGTAGCCGATAATGATGATGTTGAGATTGAGAAATCGAATATTATTATGGTCGGCCCTACCGGAACCGGAAAGACCTTATTGGCGAAGACGATTGCTCGTTTATTGAAAGTTCCGTTTACGATTGTCGATGCTACTGTCTTGACCGAGGCCGGTTATGTGGGCGAGGATATCGAAAGCATTTTGACCCGTTTGCTGCAAGTTGCCGATTATGATGTCGAGGCGGCTGAGCGAGGTATTGTGTTTATCGACGAGATCGACAAAATTGCTCGTAAAAGCGATAATCCTTCGATTACCCGTGATGTCAGCGGTGAGGGCGTACAGCAAGGTTTGTTGAAATTATTGGAGGGTTCTATCGTAAATGTTCCTCCGCAAGGCGGGCGTAAACACCCCGAGCAGAAAATGATACCGGTGAATACAAAGAATATTTTGTATATTTGTGGCGGGGCTTTTGACGGAATAGAACGTAAAATCGCCATGAGGTTGAACACCCATGTCGTAGGTTATAATGGAGGTGGTAGCAATGGTCGTATAGATCGGGAAAATCTGTTACAGTATATTGCGCCCCAAGATTTGAAATCGTTTGGTCTTATTCCTGAAATTATAGGACGATTGCCCATTTTAACCTATTTGCAACCTTTGGACAAGGCTGCGCTACGGAGAATTCTGGTAGAGCCTAAGAATTCGATTATCAAACAATATATCAAACTTTTCGAAATGGACGGAGTGAAACTTTCGTTTGATGAGGATATGCTTGATTATGTTGTCGAAAAGGCCGTAGAGTTCAAGTTGGGAGCCCGAGGATTGCGCTCTATTGTCGAAACGATTATGATGGATGCTATGTATGAAACGCCTTCTTCGACAAAAAAGAAATTGCATATAACACGTAGCTATGCAGAAAAGAAGTTAGAAAAAGCAAAACTATTGGCAGTATAAGAAAAAACAGCAAGAAAAAATTTGGTAATTAAGAGGAGTTGTTTATAAATTTGTTTGACCGATAAAGGTCGGCGAATATACATAACGAGAAAGAGAGTAACCGTATGGCAAAAGAAGTAAATTTGACTGAGGAACTGAAAAGGAATTTCGGATTCGATACATTTAAGGGAAATCAGGAAGCGATTATCAGAAATTTGCTTGCCGGGAATGATACATTTGTATTGATGCCTACCGGAGGAGGGAAGTCGCTTTGTTATCAATTGCCGTCGTTGATTCTTGACGGTACTGCGATAGTTATTTCGCCTTTGATTGCATTGATGAAGAATCAGGTCGATGCTATGCGGAATTTCAGTGCCGAAGATGGTGTCGCTCATTTCATAAACTCCTCTTTGAACAAAACTGCGATAGACCAAGTGAAAACCGATATTTTATCGGGGAAAACCAAATTGTTATATGTTGCTCCTGAATCCTTGACGAAGGAAGAAAACATTGATTTTCTTAAACAGGTGAATGTGTCGTTTTATGCGGTAGATGAAGCCCATTGTATTTCGGAATGGGGACATGATTTCCGTCCTGAATATCGACGTATCCGACCTATTATTAATGAGATTGGCGTACGTCCTGTAATAGCTCTTACCGCGACTGCGACTCCGAAAGTCCAGCATGATATACAGAAGAATCTGGGCATGTTGGAAGCTACTGTGTTTAAGTCGTCGTTTAATCGTCCTAATCTTTATTATGAGGTTCGCCCGAAAACAGCGAATATCGATAAAGACATTATTAAATATATAAAGTCGCAGGAGGGTAAATCGGGTATAATCTATTGTTTGAGTCGAAAGAAAGTAGAAGAACTGGCAGAATTGTTGCAGGTAAACGGAATTCGTGCGTTGCCATATCATGCCGGAATGGACTCTGCGACTAGGACTCAGAATCAAGATGCATTCTTGTTGGAGAAAATAGATGTTATCGTTGCCACGATAGCCTTTGGTATGGGGATTGATAAGCCCGATGTCAGGTATGTCATACATTACGATATACCCAAAAGTCTGGAAGGCTATTATCAAGAGACGGGACGAGCCGGTCGAGATGGAGGAGAAGGTCAGTGTATAACTTTTTATATCAATAAAGATTTACAGAAACTCGAAAAATTCATGCAGGGAAAACCCATTGCCGAGCAAGAGATTGGTAAACAGCTTTTGTTAGAAACTGCTGCTTATGCCGAATCTTCTCTTTGTCGTCGCAAGATTTTACTGCATTATTTTGGAGAAGAGTATGAGGAAGATAATTGTGGAAATTGTGATAATTGCCTAAATCCTAAAAAGCAAGTGGAAGCAAAAGATCAACTTTGTGCGGTTCTTGAAACTATTATTGCACTGAAAGAAAAATTTAAAGCCGAGTATGTGATAGATGTCTTGTTGGGTAAAGAAACGAGCCAAATACTTTCGTATCAACATGAAGATTTAGAGGTGTTTGGGAGTGGACAGGGTGAAGATGATCGCACATGGAACGCCGTCATTCGACAAGCATTGATAGCCGGCTACATAGGTAAAGATATTGAGAATTATGGACTATTGAAAGTAACGAAGGCTGGGCATGCGTTTTTGAAGAATCCGGTTTCGTTTAAGATTGTCAAAGATGTCGATTTTGACGAGGTGGAGGAAGAAGTGCCCATGAAAGGTGGAGCCTCTTGTGCAGTCGATCCCGAGTTATATTCCATTTTGAAAGATTTGCGAAAGAAAATCGCCAAACGATTGGAACTCCCTCCGTATGTGATTTTTCAAGATCCTTCGTTGGAAGCTATGGCGACAACCTATCCGATTACAATTGAGGAGTTGCAAAATATTCCGGGGGTAGGAGCCGGTAAAGCGAAACGTTACGGAGAAGAGTTCGTTAAAGTCATCAAAGCTCATGTGGAAGAAAATGAAATTGAGCGTCCCGAAGATTTAAGGGTGCGTACGGTTGCCAATAAGTCGAAATTGAAAGTATCCATTATTCAGGCCATCGACAGGAATTGGCCGAGTCGAAGGGCCTTGAATTTGGAGAGTTGCTCGACGAGATAGAGGCGATTGTTTATTCGGGAACGAAAATCAATATCGACTATTTCCTGCACGAGATTATGGACGACGAGCATATCGACGATATTTTTGACTACTTCAAGGAGAGTGAAAGCGATAGTCTCGAAGATGCCATTGAGGAGTTTGGTATGGAGTATAGCGAAGAAGAAATACGTTTGATACGTATCAAGTTCCTTTCGGAGATGGGAAATTAAAAGCCGAGAAATAATAGTGAAAAAGCGACATTCCGATAATCGGTTGTCGCTTTTTTAAATTTCAACATTGGGGGTGATAAATAATTTAAAAATCTTCATGTATAGATAATAGCTTGCCGAAAAATGATTATCTTTGCATGCAATAAAATTCTAATGAACCCCATTATGTCATTTGTTGCAGAAAAAGTGGTGATGGACGGATTAACTTTTGACGATGTCTTGTTAATCCCCGCTTACTCCGAAGTCCTTCCTCGTAATGTCGAGTTGTCGACGCAGTTTTCACGCAATATCCGATTAAATATTCCATTAGTTTCGGCAGCCATGGATACGGTAACCGAGGCGCAATTGGCTATTGCTATCGCTCGTGAAGGAGGAATTGGAGTCATTCATAAAAATATGAGTATCGAGGCTCAGGCCCGTCAAGTTCATGCTGTTAAACGAGCTGAGAATGGAATGATTTATGACCCTGTGACAATCAAGTGCGGGTCGACGGTGCGCGAAGCGTTGTCTATGATGAGCGAATACCATATAGGAGGGATTCCCGTAGTGGACGATAAAAATATTTTGGTAGGTATTGTAACGAATCGGGACTTGCGTTTTGAACGCGATTTAGAAAGATTGGTAGACGAGGTAATGACCAAAGACAATTTGGTGACGACTTCACAATCCACCGATTTGCAACAGGCTGCGGATATTCTTCAAAGGCACAAGATAGAGAAGCTCCCGGTTGTCGATAAAGACGGCCATTTGGTAGGGTTGGTTACTTATAAGGATATAACGAAAGCCAAAGATAAACCGTTTGCTTGTAAAGATAAATTAGGTCGGCTGCGTGTGGCTGCGGGGGTCGGTGTTACAGCCGATTCGATGACTCGTGTGGATGCGTTGGTCGAAGCCGGAGTCGATGCTATCGTTATAGATACGGCGCATGGACATTCTAAGGGCGTAATCGGTGTGTTGAAAGATATAAAAGCAAAATATCCCGATATCGATGTCGTTGTGGGAAATATTGCGACGGGTGAAGCCGCTAAATTTTTGGTGGAAGCCGGAGCCGATGGGGTGAAAGTAGGTATAGGCCCCGGTTCCATTTGTACGACCCGGGTGATTGCCGGTGTCGGGGTTCCTCAATTATCTGCCGTTTATGACGTGGCGAAAGCATTGAAAGGAACAGGTGTACCATTGATTGCCGATGGTGGAATTCGTTATTCGGGTGATATTGTAAAAGCATTGGCTGCTGGGGCTTACTCGGTTATGTTGGGCGGTATGCTGGCTGGGGTTGAAGAATCGCCGGGAGAAACGATCATATTCAATGGACGTAAGTATAAGTCATATCGGGGTATGGGATCTCTCGAAGCGATGGAGAAAGGTTCGAAAGACCGTTATTTCCAAGCTAATGAGACTGACACTAAAAAACTGGTTCCCGAGGGGATTGCGGCTCGTGTTCCCTTTAAAGGATCTTTATATGAAGTAGTTTATCAGATGGTCGGCGGTTTGCGTGCCGGAATGGGATATTGTGGAGCTAAGGATATAGAGGCTTTACATGATGCTAAGTTTACTCGTATTACCAATGCTGGTGTAGCCGAAAGTCACCCTCATGATGTGTCGATAACCAGTGAGGCTCCGAATTATAGTAGAGGATAACTTTTCCGATAAGGAAGGTGGATTTTTGTTTTTGGGAAGAATACACTATTTTAGTGATTACGATATAATTTTCTTATATTTGAAGCGTTAAAATAGTGTATTATTTTTGTTGATAACTCGGGGCTGTCAAGTCTCAATAAAATGTAGTGCATAACACAATGAAAAACAAATGGCTCTTAGCGGCTTTGCTTGCCGGAAATTCTTGGTTTGGAGGGTGGGCTACCGATGTCGACCCTGTTATTATGAGAGTGGATAATAAAGATATTCACAAATCGGAATTTGAGTATATCTATAATAAGAACAGCCAGCAACAAATCGATCATAAATCTCTCGATGAATACGTTACACTATTTAAGAACTACAAGTTGAAAGTTGCCGAGGCCGAAGCTATGGGGATTGATACGACTTCGGCATTTAAAAATGAATTGGCGGGGTATAGAGAAGAGTTGGCTAAACCCTATTTGATTGATGCTTCTGTTGATGACCGTTTGGCACATGAGGCTTATGACCGAATGAAAGAAGATGTGGAGGTAAGCCATATTCTCATAGGATTGAATGCTCGGACTCCTGAGGACCGAGCCGAGGCAAAGAAAAAAGCCGAATCGGTATTGGCTGAAATCAAGGCGGGTGAAGACTTTGGACTGTTGGCGGAGAAATTCAGTGAAGACGGATCGAGGCAGAATAAGGGATATTTGGGATTTATTAGAGGCGGACGTACGGTTTATCCTTTTGAGAAGGCTGCTTTCGCATTACAAGCGGGAGAAGTTTCCGATATAGTGGAAACCCAGTTCGGATATCACATTATAAAAGTACATAGTCGTCGTCCCAATCCGGGAGAGTTTCTATTTTCCCATATCATGATATTGGTGCCTCGTGGTGTTTCTGATGAAGTAAAAGCGCAGAAGGAATCCGAGATACGAGCCGTTTATGAAGAATTGAAGTCGGGAGCCGATTTTGCTACGATGGCAAAGGAGCGGTCGGAGGATAAGGCTTCTGCCGTACGAGGTGGAGAATTACCGTGGGTGAGTAGTGGACAATTCGTAAAAGAGTTCGAGGATGCTGCATTTGCTCTTAAAAATAAAGGAGATATTACAGAGCCTGTATTATCTCCCTATGGCTGGCATATCATTAAGTTAATGGATCGGCGGGATATTAAGCCCTTTGAACAAATGCGCTCGGAGATTACGCGAATGATGGCACGAGACGAAAGAGGTAGCATGGCTCGTAATGCGATGGTGGCTAAATTGAAAAATGATTATGGTTTTTCTTTGGAAGAATCGCAGCGGGCGAAGTTGATGAAATTGGCTGGCGATTTAGGTAAAGTCGATTCATCTTATATAGCGGCTATTCATAATGACCAAAGTGTTTTATTCTCGTTTGAGAACCATTCATATTCAGTGGCCGATTTTGCCTCGTTTTTGTCCAAAGGCCGAGATGTGACGGTCAATGCACCCGATTATATTTCGACTATGATTGGTTATATGGCCGATATGGAAATATTAGATTTCGAGAAGGCTCATTTGGAAGATAAGTATCCCGATTTTCGCAATTTGATGAATGAATATCGAGACGGCATGTTGCTATTTGAAATCAGCAATAGGGAAGTTTGGGAAAAAGCATCGAAAGATACCGAGGGCTTGCAGAAGTTTTTCAAGAAAAATAGGAAAAAATACAAATGGGATAAACCTCATTATAAAGGATTTTTGATTCAATGCTGTGATGCGGCTACTGCCGATGGCATAAAGAACCGGATTAAAGAACTCGATGACGATTCTGTAATCGTCGTGTTGAATCGAGAGTTCAATACCGACTCTTTAACAAGAGTAAAAGTGGAACGAGGTTTGTTTGTTGAGGGAGATAATGAAAAAATTGACGAATTGGTATTTAAGGGAGCTCCGGTGAAAGCCGATGAGAAGTTGCCGATAGCTTTTGTGTCTGGTAAACTATTGAAGAAGATGCCGGAAGCGTATACCGATGTGAGAGGACAAGTAACGGCCGATTACCAAACTTACCTTGAAAAAGTTTGGGTGAAGAAACTCAATAAAAAATATCCGGTAGAAATCTATGAAGATGTCCTAAAAACAGTTAATAGGCCGTAGTTGCCATTATTTAGTCGTAATTTAGCGGATATTTATGTAGGTAATATAGATGTATAAAGTCTCGATAATAGTATTATGCGCAGCATTTTCGGCATGCCTTTTTACAGCATGCCGAAGTGGGTTACAGAGCGATGAAAATTCATTGGTACAAGTGGGCGATGAAATACTATCGCGTCAAGAGCTTGCCGATGCCACGCCAGAGGGACTTTCGCGCGCTGATAGTACCGATTTTGCCGACAAGTATATCCGTCGATGGATTTGTGATGTATTACTATATCGAATGGCACAAAAGAATATTCCCGATATAGAACGTATTGATGCATTGGTTGAGAAATACCGACGAGATTTAGTCATATTCGAATATCGTAAGAGATTGGTTAATGAACGGGTGACGAAGTCTTTTGATGAACAAGAAATGCTGGATTATTATGAGCGAAACTCAGAAATGTTTCGTTTGCATGAAGCCATCTTGAAAGGGTTGTTTCTTAAAGTACCGGAGAATACGCCCAATCTTGGACAGTTGAAAAAATGGTATTGTTCTACAAATCCCGATGGAGTAGAAAAGATCGAGAAATATGCTTTGAAAAATGCGGTGATCTATGACTACTTTTATGACAAGTGGATACTGTTTGAAGAAATCGTCAATAATATTCCATACGAGTTTGGAGATGCTGAATCCTTTTTAAAGACACATTCTAAGTTGGAATTTAATAAAAACGGATATTGGTATTTACTGAATATTACGGAATATCGTTTGCCGGGAGAAGAAATGCCTTATGATTTTGCTCGGGCTCAAATTCAGGAAATTTT
>ERZ809201.780-NODE-780-length-13393-cov-3.400585_pt1 | contig 13393 bp, 5 predicted proteins | sample MGYA00520516_ERZ809201 | MGnify/ENA primary metagenome ERZ809201 (study PRJEB31570, sample SAMEA3213006) | Homo sapiens | biome: human-gut; feature: human gut; material: fecal | place: Sweden | collected 2011 ... | reverse complement strand
TGGGCGTCCATCCAGTCCGGCGCCTTGGCGGGAAGGTGAGCGAGGAAATGGGAAAGCTCTGTTTTTTCTTCCCGATTTTCTTCCTTTGTTGATGGCAGGAGGCTATCCTTTCCGTTTATAGGGGAAGCCTCTTTTTCGTCTTCTGTGAGAAGGTCCATCTGGCTGGTGATGGAAAAGGAAAAGCAGGAGTGGTCCAAAGGGGCGTCATTCCGATAGAAAGGGATTTTTCCTGCCTTGTCCCAGGCATCTCTCATGGTGCGGTGCCGCAGGGCGGCGGGCATGATCCAGTCCAAAAAGGATTTGGCGTTGGCCGTGAGATGGGCAGGAAGGGGAGAAAGGGCCTCACCGGATCCGGCAGAGGAAAGGGACGTGGTCCAGCGGTCCAGGTCCGAGGCAGCGTCTTTCAGGACCGCTGTAACGAAGAGCTTGTCCCGGGCCCTTGTCATGGCCACGTAGAGAAGGCGGGCTTCCTCGGCCAGATTTTCCCTGCGGGACGCTTCCCTGAGGGCATACCAGTACAGGCTGGGCCAGCGGACTCTGTTCTTTTTGTCGTAGTACTGGATGCCAAGGCCCAGGTCTTTATGGCAAATCGCAGTCCGCCAAGTATCCCGCAGGTTGAATTCTTTCCGGGCATCTGCCAGGAAGACCACGGGAAATTCAAGGCCCTTGCTCTTGTGGATGGTCATGATGTGGACAGAGTCGGGCACGGCAGAAACAGCCAGGGCTTTGAAAGATTTCTTTTCCTTTTTCAGCTTGGACAGATAGTTCAGGAAGGAGTAGAGCCCGCTTTGCGGGGCGCTGTCCCGCTCCAGAGCCAGATGATAGAAGGAGAGGATATGCCCTGCCCGCCAGGCGCCGCCGGAAAGGCCGGATACATAGGTGAGGTAGTCCGTATCTCCCAGTATACGGCGCAGCAGCGGCGCTGTGCCGTCCTGCATGCCGTTTTCCCGCCAGTCACGGTAATGGTGGAGGAATCGGTGGAGCTTCTCTTCCTTTTCTTCCGAAAGAACCGATGATGTAAGAACGGGCCAGAGGTTCGTCTCTCCCTGACGTACCTTTTCCAGATAAAGGAGGGACAGGTCCTTTTCGTCAAGCCCTGCGAAGAAGGAGCGGAGCACTGCTGCCAGGGCCAGGTCCTGCCGGGGATTGTCCAGAATTTTTAAAAGGGCCCACAGGACTTCCACTTCGCTGTTTTCCATGAAATCTTCTTCCTTATCGGAAACGGCGGGAATGTGATTTTCTTCCAGCACCTTCATGAGCTGGGGTCCTTTTACGGCAATGGAACGGAGAAGGATGACAATATCCCCGTATTTTATGGGCCGGAAGGTGCCGTTTTTTTCCATCACCATGCCGCCGTCCATGATTTCATGAATGCGGCGGGCGATGAGGCGTCCTTCCAGCGCTATATTTTCCATGTCCCGCACATCTTCGGACACCTCCGCATCTTTGAGGCCCTCCCTGTCGATGAGGTCCATGGAAACGCTGCCGCCCACATAGGACAGGGGCCTTTCTTCTTCATGGCGGCCGGCATAGAGGGCTTCCGCATCTCCGTAGTCCAGCTCCAGGGATTTGGCTGTCATGATCTGGCGGAAAATGAAATTGATGGACGAAAGAATGGCGGCGTCGCTTCGGAAATTGCGGTTCAGGTCGATTCGATGGCAAGGGGCGTCCTTATCCAGGGAATAGGTGTGGTATTTCTCAAGGAAAATGGTGGGGTCCGCTTGGCGGAATCGGTAAATGCTCTGCTTGATGTCGCCCACCATGAAGCGGCTGCTGCCGTTCGATACCAGGGCGGTAATGAGTTCCTGCACGCCGTTGGTATCCTGGTATTCATCAATCATCACTTCCTTGAACCGGCGGCGGATGGACAGGGCGGCAGCGGAAGGGAAAAGGGCTGCCTTTTCCGGCGTGAAATGAGGATTGTCCCTGTCCAGAAGGATGTCCAGGGCGTAATGCTCCATGTCATTGAAATCCATGAGGCCTTCCTGCTTCTTCCTGGTCCTGAGGGCGGCGGAAAAATCCAGGGCCAGACGGGAAAGGACGGTGACTGTGGGAAGCATGGCTGCCGTTTCAGAAATCCATTGCTTTTCCGGTATCTGGGCAAAGGGGGCAATTTCCTTCTGCCACAGCTTTTTGGCGCCGTCCCGAAGGGTCTTGATGGTTTCCGCCTCCGGCGATTTGGTGAAATCGGCGGGTTTGGCAAAATGGTAGGCTTCCGCCTGGGCCTTGCTCATACTTTTCAGCCGGTCAAAGGTAAAAGAAGGCAGGGAAAACCAGTCCTTCCAGCTTTTCATGGCAGAAAGGGTAGAAAAATAGGCATATTCATTGCCCAGCTGGGTACCGTATACTGCCTGGGCGGCGGGGCTCATTTCCATGATGGAAAATATCTGGCGATAGGAGTCCATAATCTTTTCGGAAAGGGACATGAGCTTTTCCAGTACCGGCCGGTCCCAGGCAAGGTCATCCATGGTGGCCTTTTCCGGAATGCGGTAATGGGAAGGAAGGCGGCGGATCCAGTCCTCCGGAAAGGGGAGGGAGGAGGCGAAATGGAAGATGCGGAGCACCATATCCTTTAAGGCCCGGTCCTGGTAGCGGTCGGCAAAAAGGTCGACGGTGTCAAGGAAATGGGCATCTCCCTTTTCATACCATTTCTCCAGTACTGCGGACAGTACGTCGTCTTCCAGCAGGAATTCCTCATTTTCGTCGGAAATAATCCTTGTTTTCGGGTCCAGGTCCAGAAGGTAGAAATACTGGCGGATAATGGACTGGAAATAAGAATCCAGCGTAGAAATCTGGGCGCTTCCCAGGAGGGAGATCTGTTTTTCCAGATGGCGGATCCGAACTTCATCATCTGTTTCGTCAGCTTCCTTTAAAGCGTCAGACAAAGCCTGGGAAATACGAGCTTTCATTTCGCTGGCGGCGGCTTTCGTGAAGGTAAGCACCAGAAGCTCATTAATATCCGTATGGTTTGCAGGATCCTTGACCAGACGGGCAATCCGTTCTGTAAGGACCGCTGTTTTTCCGCTGCCGGCGGCAGCAGAAAGAAGAAGATTCTTCCCTCTCACCGAAAGGGCTTCTTCCTGTTCTTTTGTCCAGTGGTTACTCATGGTATTTCTCCTTTCAGTGAGGCCATAGTGTACTGGTGTATTCGTGTGCTGGTGGGACAGTGGGAGAGTGAGGGGGCTGTCGGCTTCCGGCTCCACGCTGGCTGGTATTTACTAACTTTTGTGTCACTATCGGCAGGTGCTGACGTTCAGGATGACGGGTGGGAGGCGGGGAGGAAAGCGTAACGCAGGCTCCTTCCCGCAGACCGGTATTTACTACCGATTGTCTCATATGCTTCGAGTACCGAGATTCTTCGCTTCGCTGAGAATGACGAGCCCGGCGGGAAAGGGGCCGTGAAGCGGCATACATATTCATAGCCGAAGGCGATCCCCCCTCTGAACCCTTTGAACCGACACGCCCATCAGGGCGTGTCAAATGGCGATACCACCACCCTCGGAGGCGAAGGCCAATGATGCCCCTTGAGCGAAGCGAACACAACCTGCTGCGGAGCGGCCATAGCCTTCGGGGCCGCCGGCCCCGTCAACCTTCCCCTTTTGAACCCTCTGAACTCTCTGGTCCTTGGGGTTTCTCCATTGCCCTTTCCGCCAGCTGTTTTTTCAGTTCTCTGTCAGTGGGAAGATTGACATAGTCGTAGCTTTCTCCTTCACCTTTTGGATCGAAGCGGCAGATGGCATGGAAGGGGCAGTAGGTGCAGGGCACCTGGTTTTTGTATCGTACCGGACGGATGGGGATATGGCCTTTTTCCATGTGATGATAGATTTCCAGCAGTTTTCTTTTCACTATGGTGAGAAGATTTTGGAAATCTTCGGCAGACAAAGTGGAGGCGGTCTGGGTGAGAGTGCCTTTCCCTGACAATTTGACAGGGAGGAAGGAGTCCTCCTCTCCGGCGGCACCATCGAGGCGGCGCAGGATATCGGTGTCGGAAAGAATCCAGCCGGAGGTATACTCCTTATCTTTCAGCGGCGGTTTTCCCCCAGGCGGCACGGCAGGAAGGCTCTTCACATCGCTGGACAGGTAGATGTACATGAGGGCGGCGGGAAGAAGGCCTCCGCCCCCTTCTTCTTCCACGTCCAAAAGGTAGGTGAGGAGCTGCAGTTTCAGCCCTGCCACTGCTTCCTGAAGGGTGGCGGTGGTATGGCCGGTTTTGTAGTCGAAAATGGCCACTGCATCATTACAGCTGTCGATACGGTCGATTTTGCCGTTCAGGGTAAACGTATCCTTTTCGCCGGAAAGATGGAGGTAGAATTCCTTTTCCAGCGCCTTTGTGTCAAAGGTGCTGTTTCGGCTCCATTTGCGGAGGGCTGTAAGGGAGCGGCGGAAGGTTTCGTTCAGCGCCTTTTCCGTATAACGGGAGGCGCCGTCGGCGTGGAGGGCACCGTAGCGGACCTTGGGAGCCAGGCGGGAGGCAATGGTTTCTGAAAGATTCTTGATGTCTTCATCCGTGGCATCCCGCCACTGTTTCTTTTCCGTTGACAGGGACTGCCCGAACTGGTGGAGTCCTGCATGCAGATAGCTGCCGAAATCCATGGATTCCATTTCCCCTTCGTCCCGTTTGTCGATTTTAAGTCCGTAACGGACAAAGTACATGAAGGGACAGCGGCGGTAGTTTTCAAAGCGGGTGACAGAACCGAAGAAGCGGCCCCCCGGCTTGAAAAGCTGATCCGCCAGGTCCCTGGGAAGGGGCGGTGCCTCGTTTTTATATTGGAATCCGGAGAGGGCGTCCTTTACATCCTCTTCATAGCCATTATCCCGGGCCCAGCGGACCAGGGCGGCCCAGGGAGAGTTTTTCTCGGGGATTTTCTCCCGGAGAAGGGAAGGAAGCAGGGAAAGGGACTGCCGGGGGTTGGCGAAATAGGAGCGGTCATGTTCCCGATCCTCCGGCGCCAGGGTGCGCTCCTCAGAGGTATAGCCCAGGCGGCGGAGCTGAGAAAGGAGGAAAGAAGGCTCCGTATCATTGTGGTCATCGTTCACGGAAGGCATGGTCATGTACAGAACCTTCTCTGCTCTGGTGAGGGCCAGGTAGGTGAAGAACTGCTCTTTATGCACTTCCTCCAGTAGGCTTTCACCGAAAATGAGGCGGCTGTCTTTGAAAATCTTCTGCCGCTCCAGCTCGGTGAAGAAGCCTCCTTCCTCCACGCGGCGTGGAAATTCCCCTTCCACGGCGCCGGGAATGAAGACAGCTGCAGCTTCCATGGCATAGCCTCTGTCCATGCCGGTGACGGTGACATGGTCCAGGGTAGGGGGAATGGTGGAGTAGGTGAGGGCAGTGAGGCCGTCTTCGAAGATGGAGAGAAAATTTTTTTCTGAAATCTCGTCATCACCAGCGGTGTGGACGATTTCATCCAGAAGGGAAAGGATTTTCTTCCACACCTGCAGGTGAGGACGAAGGTTGGTGCGGAGCGCTTCCTTTTCATCCATGGCTGAGAGGGTGTCCGGTATCTTTTTGTCCATCATCCACTGGTAGAGGAGGCGGCAGCGGTCTTTGGACTTTGGGCTCTGGCTCCATTTTTCTGCCAGTTCGTCCAGCATGGCAGTGAGGCGGGTGCGCCAGGCATTGGCTTCTGTGAGCTCTGCCTGTTCTTTTTCGGAAAGAGCAGGCGCAGGTGCATCCAGATCCCGGTAGGTGCGGAATTCCCATGGTTTGTGGTACTGCCAAGGGCGGATGCCATGGGAGAGCACATAATTCTCCAGCCGGTCCACCTCTTCCTCCTGCCATTCCGGAAGGAGGAAGGTTTTCAGCATGCGGAAAATGGTTTCCCGCTGCCAGCCGCTGTTTTTCCGGCTGCATTCAGCGGTGAGGAAACGGACCAGACTGTCCAGAAGCACCACCAGGGGATGGTTGTTCATAGGATGCTTCCGGTCGATGAATCCGGGGATTTCATAGCGCTTGAAGGATCGCTCCAATGCATCGTCATAGTCCTCCGGGTTTCGGAGAAGGACAAGAATATCCCTGAAACGGAGATGCCGGTCCCGCACCAGGGACAGAATGGTTCTGGAAATGAAATCCACTTCCTCAGCCCTGTGGGAGGCAGTGATGAGGTGAAGCCCTTCGTCGGGGGCCAGGTTGGCTGCTGGAGGAAGGGGAGAATGGTCTGCCCGCCGGTTGAAGAAAAAGCGGGCCATAGATTTCAGGCGGGGCGAAGCAAAGCGGCAGTCCTCGGACAGGAGAATGGATGAAAAGTGGCGCTCCTCTGCAGAGAGGAGGGAGAAAAGATGGAAAGGGCGGGCAAAATTGGGATTGACTGCCGCTTCTTCCGGCCTGTCCATCTGCAGGGTCATGGTGACTTCTTCTGCCGTGTGTAAAAGGGCGTAAACAATGTGGATTTTCTGGGGCGCCATGCCGTTGAACCCGTCAATCCATACACGGGAGGAACGGAGGGTGGTGGATTTGGGAATTTCCCGGGCCAGCAGGTCGAAAAGGCTCCCCTGGTAGTCGAAGTGGTCTTTCAGGTATTGGTGGTAGGCGCGGTAAAGGAGGGAAAGGTCCTTCATCTTCCGCCCCAGCGGCGTATCGCCCTGGGCTGTGGCGGCGTTTTCCAGATCCTCCTCTGATACGCAGAACATATCCAGCTGATGGAAAAAGCCCGTCAGTTCTTCAGAAAAATGAGGCTGGGAAGCCGCTTTCATCATCATTTGCAGATGGTCCCTGTTTTCCTCCAGAAGACGGCGGAGAATGATCTGTTGTCCAAGCGGTGACAGGGCATCGCTCACCGGCGAATGAAGCTCCTGAAATACGCGGTAGGCCAGGCGGGAAAAACCGCACACTGTCACATTGGTAAATCCTTTGCCGGGGAAGGATTCTGCCAGCCGGTACTCTGCTGTGTATGTGCCCTGGTCAGGCACCAGAAGAAAAGCCTTCCGCTCCGGATGGCCTTCCACGTATTCCCTGATTTCCCGGCAGCATCGCTCCGTTTTTCCCGTGCCGGCGCGGCCGAATATAAAATGAAGTCCCATCAGTCTATCTCCTTTCACCCTGTAATATATTCATTATACTATGACAGATAGAAAACCGCAGGAAGAAAAGGGCAGGCCCAGGGGATCAAAGTCCCATGATATCCACGAGCACTGGAATATCTGAAACTGTTTACTTTCCGTCATTTTGTGATACAATAGGATTACTTCGTTGTCGTAATAATAATGAAAGGTATGCTATGTCGGAAAATAAAATCTGGACCCGGGAATTCGTGGGAATGGGACTCACGAATTTCTTTTATTTTATGTCCCAGTACATATTGATCGCCGCTCTTCCTGTGTTCATCATGGATGATTTAGGAAAGGGGCAGTGGGAGGCAGGCATGGCTATGACCTGTTTCCAGATCGGCACGGTACTCTGCCGGCCCCTGGCGGGACGGATTATTGATGGGGTAAACAAGCAGAAACTTCTTTTGGGAGCGTCTTTCCTGTTTTTCCTGCTCATGGCCGGTTTCTACTTTGCCTCTTCTCTTCATGCGGTGTGGTTTCTCCGCCTCATCCATGGCGCCGTGTTTGCTCTGGGCACCACTGCCTCTGCGGCCATGGCAGCTCTTGTGCTTCCCCGGCGGCGTAAGGGAGAGGGCATCGGTTATTTTGCAGTCTGCGGGAATATGGCCATGGTCATCGGGCCGCTGGTGGGACTTTTGATTATGGATTATCTGGGAGCCCATCCCCTCTTTATTTTCCTGGCCCTGCTGGCGCTGGGAGCCATTGTGGCAGGCAACGGAAAGAAGCTGCCCGATGAAACCATCCTGCCTGGCGGAAAAAGGCAAAAAGGCTTCCATATCAGTGATTTCATAGAAAAAAGAGCCCTTCCTTCCGTCATCCTGGGAGGTCTTGTGTTTTTTGCCTACGGCGGCGTGCTGACCTTTATCCCCATGTATACCAGAAGTCTGGGCATGGGCGGGAGCACCAGCCTTTTCTTCCTGGTCTTTGCCCTGGTTATCGTGGTGACAAGGCCTTTTGTGGGTTATCTCTTTGACCATCATGGCCCCAATGCCACCGTGTATCCGGGATTTGCCTTTTTCTCCCTGGGCTTCATCCTTTTCAGCCTGGCAGGAAATCTGCCGGTTCTTCTCCTTTCGGCAGCGGTGCTGGGAATCGGATTTGGCGCTCTGGCTCCCGCTTTCCAGACTCTGGCAGTGCAGAGCGCCCCGGCATCCCGGGCAGGGGTGGCTACTTCCACCTATTTCTGGTCTCTCGATATTTCTGTAGGCCTGGCGGCAGCGATGCTGGGCGTGGCAGCCAATGCCTTCGGCTATCCCTTCATGTACGGCGTCATCTGCCTTTCTTCTTCCCTCCTGGGTCTTGCCTACTACTTTTTCTGGAGGAGAAGTCTTTCCTGATTCTTTGCATTTCAAAAGGGGCTGTAAAAAAATGGTAATCATTTTTTCACAGCCTCTTTTTGCTGCCTTTCCCAAAACATGGGCCTGTTGTCAGAACAGGGCGGGAAGATGCAGACTCAGTCCTTGATTATAATTTTTTCTACCAGTCCTTCAATCTGCTTTTCTCCATCAGGGAAGGAGGACAGGTGGTTGATGTACATGAAGGAAACCTGGGAACCGATATAATTCCGGAAGCGGTTGAATTTTTCAGGATTATTTTCGGCATCAATTCTTATGGCACCGGCGGGCCATCTTTACTTTGCCCGGCCGGCGGAGGTCTTTGTCATTTATATGAAGACGGCAGTAATCGCCGGTTTCATCCTGGCGTCGCCGGTGGTATTCTTCCAGTTCTGGCGCTTCATCCTGCCCGCCATGACAGACAGGGAGAAAACCGGGACTCTCTTCTTCGTACCCCTCTCCGTTTCTCTCTTCCTAGGCGGCATTGCCTTCTCCTATTTCCTTGTCATGCCCCAAAGCCTTCATTTCCTCATGGCCTTCGGCGGGGAAAACTTTACGCCCCTGCTCTCCATGGAAAGCTGTCTGGAATTTGTGCTTTTCCTGATTCTGCCCTTCGGCGTCATGTTCAACCTGCCCCTGCTTATGATGACTCTTGCCCTGGCAGGGCTGGTGAAGGAGAAGACACTCAAAAGAGGAAGAAAGTTTGTCATTCTGGCCGCCTTCATCCTGGCGGCGGTGATTACTCCTACGCCGGACATTCTCACCCAGTCCCTCCTGGCCCTGCCTGCCGTTTTCTTTTATGAAATCTCTCTCCATGTCATAGGAATCATGGAAAAGGCTCATCACAGGAAGGAGAGCTGATACTCCGTATTTTCCGATTTCCCCGGGCTGCCCCTGCAGGGCAGCTTTTTATGTGGGAAGAGTATAATAATGACTTACATATAGAAAAATGGTAAAATACAGGTAGATAGAAATCGTTTTCAAGATAGGTGATCGGTAAAGAGGTGAGAAAAAGTGAAGAAGCAGAAAGGACAGAATTTGATTGAATATGCCCTCATGCTGGCACTGGTGGTAGGAATCGGAAGCTTTATCTACACCCAGGGGTATGGGGACAACATTTCCGCCGTTTTCAACCATGCAGGAAACCTGCTGGAAGAGGCCAATAAGACCCAGGAAGAGGCGAAAAAGGAAGCGGAGAAAGCAGCAGCCAGAGAAGCAGACCGGAATTATGCGAATCACCTGGGAGACCTGCTGAAGAAGGCAGTTAGTAATGGAACAATCACAATGGGTAATGGAAGTTCTGTCTCTATTTTTGTCCAGAATCAGCCAAATCCCAATTACGGAGGCTTGCATATGAATGGAGCCTACACCGGCAGTGACGTGAAGGTTAAGGGGGAAAAATATCTAAATGGGGGATTTGCTGCGATGCTGAAGGCTGTGGGCGGTGATTACAGCAGTGCAGAAGTAAAGCAGGATGGCGTTTACTGGTACGGCGTGCAGATTAAAAGGGATTCCACCGGTAACAGCTATACCCTCTCCTACATGGACTGCAATAAAAAAGACAGTTATAACAAAAAAGATTATTCCGGTTTTGATATAAATAAGGCCAATGCGCCCTATAACATAGAAACCTGGACTCCCGACCGGTAAAGACAATAAAAAGCTGATAAGAAATGGCAGCCATTTCTTATCAGCTTTTTTTTGTGCATCTTTATTTTCCATGGGAATGAAGGTAAGCAGTCATAGGCTTTGTCATCTCGAACGAGCAGCCTGTCGTTACGGGAGGTATGTGCTTTCTGCTCCTTGGGGCTTTAAGTGGAAATTTCCAGTCACAATGCGGGGTGTACTGTTGCGGAGTGAGATGTCTCCGCGCCGCATCGCTTTATCGAAATGACAGTGGGGCAGAACGGTCCCTTTCAGATTGGCAAAGTGGCACCCGATTTTCTGAATAGAAGAACCAGATAGGGTTTTAATTATTTTTGCGAAGTCTTTTTTGCTTTTTAAAATATCATTTGCTTCTTAAAATATGATTTTAATTTATTCTGTTTTTATGCTATAGTAAATATAAGAACGGCATGGCTGAGAATTTACAGAAGGCATGCCTTGCAGCAGGATACCATCATTTGATGGATATGTGAGATACACCGGTTTCATCAGGAGGCTTTGCATGAAACAGTATGTGTATGATTTCTATGGGGAAAATGAACTGGAAGAAGTGATAGACCGGTTCAGGCAGGAACGAAGGGAAAAGACGGGGCTTTTTATTACCCTTTATCATGAGTCCAACGATTTGGAAAAAGTTAAGGAGAGCATACAGACACTGAGGAAGGCTTTTCCCCAATCGGCCATTGCCGGCATGTCCGCTTCCGGCGGTATTAAGGACGGACGCATGGTACTGGGGAAAAGCGTACTTGCTTTTCTTTCCTTTGAAGATACGGAAGTGTCGGTGCACTGCTATGACATCAGCAGCATGACCCCCGGCGAGGCAGGGGAAAGGGCGCTGGAAAGCTTCAGCGGTATCAGAAATCTGGCAGGGGTGGAAGTATTTACCACCCTTTCCACGGTGGACGTGGATGATTTCCTTACGCAGCTGGATCACCTGCCGCCGGAGACGGCCATTTTCGGCGGCGGCGCCGATGCCTATACCGGCAGCGATGATACCTGCGTCTTTGGCAATGATTTCATTTCCCGAAAGGCCATTGTGGCAGTGTGCTTTGCAGGGAAGGTGAAAATCCGGGTGTCCCAGAACCTGGGCTGGCAGCCCCTGGGACAGGTGATGACCATTACTGCCATTGATGGGGACAAGGTGATTCGTGAACTGGACGGCAGGCCTGCTTTTCAGGTGTATGAGAAATATCTGAAAATGAAGAAATCCGATTTTGGCGGGCAGCAGCTGCTTTCCTTCCCTTTGATTCTTATGAGAAAGGGCCGCATGCTGGCCAGGCTTCCGGCGGCCTGCAGGGATGATGGGAGCCTCATCATGTCAGCCAGCTGCTTTGAAGGGGAAAAGGTAAGGCTGGCCTACGGGGATCCCAATGAAATCATCGCCCGCTGCCAGGAGAACACGAAACAGCTCCGGACTTTTGCACCGGAGGGAATCCTTATTTTTCCTGCATTACCAGGCGTCTTTTCCTGAAGGAAGATGCGAACCAGGTGCTGGCCCCCTATGGAGCCCTGGCGCCTGTATGCGGCGGCTATTCCCACGGTGAAATCAGCCGCTCCGGCGGCAGGACATCGGCCCTCAACATGACCCTGGTGGCTGCTGCTTTCAGGGAAAAAGAGGAAAACGAGATGAGGCAGGAAGAAAAGTCTTCGGAAGGCATCGTTTTCCATACGGAAACCATGACCACCATACAGCGTATGGCCTCCTTCATAGCCAGATCTACGGAAGAACTGGAGCAGGCAAACCGCCGTCTGGAGGAAGTGAATCGGAAACTGGTCTACGTGGCGACCCATGACGGCCTTACGGGCCTTCTGAACCGGGGCCGTGTGGAATCCATCCTTCACGAACTCACCGATGACAGGCAGAAGAATCACCATGTATTTACAGCCATTATGGTGGATCTTGACAATTTCAAAGAAATCAATGATGAATTTGGCCATGGGGAAGGAGACAGGGTACTGCAGGAGGTGGCAGATGTGTTTTCCAAAAAATCATCGTCCAATGCCTACATAGGCCGGTGGGGCGGCGATGAATTCGTTATCCTTCTTCCGGGGATGGAGAAAAAAGAAGCAGCCGTTCTGGCAGAAACCTTGAGAAAAACCATAGAGGAAACAGTGGCCCGCCCGGATGGGAAACCCATATCTGCCAGTCTGGGCGTCACACAGGCCAGGGAAGGAGAGACGTTCGAGTCCTTCTACCATAAAATGGACAGCGCCCTCTACCAGGCCAAATTCCGGGGGAAGAATACCATTTTTCTCATGTAAAAAAATCCGTCATCTCTGGGGTGACGGATTTTTGAGTGGGAGTTTTTGGGACCTGGGATAGTTTAGTGGCTGGTGGGTTGGTTGGAATCGCTAACGGCACTTTGACACCTTGGCGTTCCTGGCATTTCGAGCGCAGCGAAGTGGAGTCGAGAAATCTCCCTGCACAATGCTTAATATCGGTTATACTCAGCAGTGGCTCCTTCCCGCAGGCTGGTATTTACTACCGATTGTCTCATACGCTTCGAGTACCGAGATTCTTCGCTGGCGCTCAGAATGACACGCAGGGTGGGAAGGGGGACGCTAAGAGGCATTTATATTCATCGCCCCCTAAAGGGTGGCAAAGGAACTGGATTCGTAGGGGAGCAAAGCGACCTGAGAATCCAGTGACATGCTTTCCCGTGGAGAAACGACTCACTACATTTTGCGCGTCGCTAGCGCTCCTTCAAAATGTGTTCGCTGTGCACCGCAAGGGCGATACCACAACCCTCGGGCCATAGGCCCGTCAAACCTGAGAACCCTCCGGCCTTTAGGCCGGTCAATCTTAAGAACCCTTTGAACCTTCTGAACCCTTCAGCGCCTGAAGGGCGCTGAACCTCAATTCCCCTCATACAGGGGATTCACCAGGCGGATGATCCAGGTTTCGCCTCCCGTGAATTTACTGTTGTATTTCCTTGCCGTATCTTCATAGCGCTTTTTTAAATCCCTGACCGTTTCCTCCAAAGAGGCTATGGTTTTGACGGCAGTGTCGGAACGCATGTCTTTGCCGCACACCGGACAGAGGGGCGGATGGATGAAGCTGCGGTTCACTCTGGATTTGCAGTGGGGGCAGGATACGAAGGGAGCGGTGAATTTCTTCTCGTTCTGTTCCTTTGTATAGGTTGACAGCTTCTCTTCTTTTTCCCGGAGCCTTTTTTCCAGGGATACCATTTTAGGGGAAGGGGTGATGCCGATTTTATATTTCACCGCATAGGAGGTGGGGATGGACTTCAGGTATTCCAGCGCCTGGGTGCGGGTATTGCAGACCTTTTCCTTGAAGAAGAGGCCCTTGAATACTTTATTGGCTTCCCTTTTGCCGAAGCCTTCTT
>ERZ809201.770-NODE-770-length-13483-cov-4.159145_pt1 | contig 13483 bp, 8 predicted proteins | sample MGYA00520516_ERZ809201 | MGnify/ENA primary metagenome ERZ809201 (study PRJEB31570, sample SAMEA3213006) | Homo sapiens | biome: human-gut; feature: human gut; material: fecal | place: Sweden | collected 2011 ... | reverse complement strand
CGATTAACTATTAACAACTAACTATCGTAAAAATGCTGACACCGGGCGAACAAGACTCTTATCCTTAACCTTATTGCTCCAGGAGTGGAGGCCGCCGTCGCCAAAGAACAGACGCCACGCGTTCGCAGGACCGTACTCGGTAGATGACCAGTACCAGCTTGTATCTAGCTGCTGAGCTCCCTTAATGAGTGACAGCGCATAGTTGATCTTTGCTTTATTAGCATACATCATCAGTAATTCCCCCGCCGATGGCAGCCACCAGTATCCGGCGGTCAGACCTTTACCATTACTGTTCGCTCGACTATACAGTCTACAATAGCCTGGAGCGTAGTCAGCAGTATTCGTTACGTGCGAATTGGACGATGCTTTGATGGCGGCATCCGTATGCTGCCGGCCATTAAAATCCAGCATGGCAGCGAGTCGGTTATTCCCGGTAACCTGAGCAGTAAAAGTGTCGTCGTTGCCGTAGTTAGGAAGTTCTGCCTGTACCTCTGCGCTCGACCATGGTAGCGCATCTGCCTGTGTTGGAGCGACAACCAGATGACGGCCACCTTCAAATATTACTACGCCATCCGCTATTTCTCCGCCAGCTTCCAAGCTTGGCCACTGTGCTGGAGCAACCATGAGCGGATATCCATCACTTGCACGATGATACATGATTAAGACGCCATCATACAACTGAGCCATATTCTTTTCGAGATAAGGCTTCATAGTGTTAAGACTTGCGTTAGTAACGGCCTGCCCGTTAGCGGACAGCCAATCGCTGATTTTTCTTGTCTTTATAGCCATAATATTATGTATTTAAAAGATATTGTTACTTATTTTTCTCTTCTACCGATACCGCATTGCTAATAGCGGCATTCACTGCGTCAATGAAGCAGGGAGCGGTGGTGCGTTCAACGAGTTCCTTGATGATTTTCACTTCGTCATCGGTGTACTCAGTATCATCGTTTCCGTTCCACATTTTTACTGCAAGAGCCTGTCCTGCCAGCCCCAATCCTGCTCCCTGCGAGTAGATGATGTTTGCAATCTGCTTGCGTGCGTTAACTACCTGACACCGATTCTTGTCGAGTGTCATAAATACTTCGAGATGTTCTAACTTAACTTTCATATTAATTTTTGCTTTTATGATTATCTATCCGACCAATTCAAGTCATTTACTCCGCTCCAGAAGATACCACGACCGAAATAGGTCTTATCCTCCTGGCTAGGAATAAGTAATTCTGGGTTTATATATACAAGATTTATTGTTTCTCCACCATGAAGTTGATGCCATCCACCGACATCACAGAAATATATTCCATTATTACGGTCATTGGCATTTATTGCCATCCAACGCTTACCTGTTCCTCCAGGTACAAACTCGTAATAATATGTAGCAATTGCTCTAAGAGGACTGAATACTACTATATCAATAGGACATCCGGACAAATTTTCATTAGGACTATACAATGGAATTTTGTATACGGTTTTATTGTCATAAGAAACACGCTCTAGAGGCACAGGTATTCTTTCGCTATCGTATCCGTCAGGATAAACTTGCATAACATCCCCAGATACTACTGCCAATGTACTCTGTCGATGCCCAAAGGCTGAACGACACCATACATTACTAGCATAGAAACGCCAACCTCTTTTCGCCGCAGAATTATATCCTTGATTATAAATATCTGCATCAAATGTTATACGGCCAGAACCATCAAAATATATTGAACCAGCGCTTTTAGTTCCATCAGAACTAACCGCAGTCAATCTATAAAAAGAGCCTGTCACACCCTTCAGTTCTCCTGCGAATATACCATTAGACGCATATAACGAACCATCTTTCGTTACGCTGAATGGAGCATCAGCCCCATTCGGTGCGCCCAGCCACAGAGCGTAATCATTATCATTACTAACAACCCTAAACGAGCCAAACATTGCGCCACCTGACGGATTGAACAGATTAATCTGATTGCTTCCGAGCATATTGATGGTAGCGTTCTCGGCAAGAAGAAGATGAGTTGCTATCGACTTATAATTGCTCATCCCTGTCCAATGCCCATCGGTCAAACTAGGCGAAGAAGTTGCATCGTTATACGTTTTAGTACATTGATACCACTTGCCTTTAACACACACAACATCAACGTATGCTTCTTCTCCTGCACCCGAAAGATACTTATAGCTGCCCGATTCAAAACCGTCATGTTCACGCATAAGAGCACCTTTTTGCCCTTTGTCTCCTCTCTGAGAGAAGGAGATAGAACCAGTTACTTCTGCTAAAACCTTTGTCATAGGCTAACTATTTAACACCTGTGATTACGTAAACTGCGCCCTTGTAGGCACGTATTGCCGATTCCGTAACAGTAAACTTGTTGTCGCTTACCGTTGGTGCTCCCGAAATAGGAATACCGCTGTTGGAATATAATGCCATGCTGAATGTGACATCTTCGATATTTGTATTAGAACCACGCTTGCGCATGTACGGAACGTATACGATGCTTCCTCCCGAATTTTGAATGAAGTTCTCAGCTACAGCATTTCCGTTGCCATCCGTAGGGTTCGGGAATATGATATATTCATCCGACACGTCATTGACGGTCTGGGTATCTGACGCATAAAAACTTCCTGCCTTGTATGCTTCGCACATAACGAGGATAGATGAATCAACGTCTGTCTCATTGATGGTGAATGTAGGAGAGTCGCTATCCTGCTTGAGTACCCATGCGTTGGTAGAGTCTGGCAGATACCACTTGAATGTATATCCGCTAGATGTCACGGACGTTCCTTCCGTCACCTCTGCTTTGACGGTACAGCTACCGCCCTTCTCTGTGATAGTGAACAGATTCGTACTTGAAGTAGGGAGAATGTTCACTCGCTTTGAGCTGACAACGCCCTTGGCTATATAGACTGGGTACATAGCTTTAAGATTGATGTTTGTGTTTTCGAGCGACAGACTTGTTCTTGCTTCGATGTTGAACGAATCACCGCTATTTATTTTCACAAGGTTCTTATTGACTGTAAGGGTCGGATTGCCGCTAGCATCAGCCCCCATGGTAAAATGACCAGACACGCCACCAAACGAATTAGTGGAAACGCCCGAATCATTGAACGCCAACGTCACACCGCCGACAACCCATGTTGTAGAACCTCTTGTAAGGTCGAAGTTATTACCTGCACCCTGCTCTGCCGAAAAGGCTTGCATAACTAGGACTGGATGCCTAGCACCGCTAGCTTCGAAGTCAGGCGAAATCTGAGTAGGCGCATTCCACTCGCCATCATAGTTCTGATTAACGTCTCCTGTCGTACACTGAAGGATTGGGTAGATTGTCGTTCCGTTGCTTGTCACAACAATCTGTCCTGTTATTGATGCTTTACTCATTTGTTACCTCGCTTTCCTTTTTATCTGTTGATACCTCAGATTCAGAAGACACGTCTGGCTTATCTGCGCCAAATCCGTTATCATTATTCCTTGTATCGCCCTCACCACCATACTCGACTGGGGTATAGCAATATGCAGGGGTGGCTACACTTCCGTCAATCTCAGCTAGAGCAGAATACTCCTCTATGAGAGCACCGCCAGCATAGGCAGCTCTTGCACTCAGATTAACACCAGGAACATCATTTATCTCACTCTGATAGAGCAAGCAATTACCGTCATGCGTCATTGTAAGCGGAACACCAGCCTTGGTGATTACCTCTGCGACTTCCTTAGTTACCTTAACGTAATATCTCATAATCGTATATTTTTAAAGTTCAACAATAATTAGCTGTTCTCGTCAATTTCCCTTGACACAAGATAGTTCCCATCCTCATCCACAAGGGTATTGCCATTCTCGTCAACAATCAGCTCGTAAGCACCTCGGTCTTCGATTGTCAGACGGATACTCTTCTTCGCCTCGAAAGGACATTTGAACGTCTCTCCGTACCCTAACACCGTGACATTCTCAGTCATGGTGACTACGCCATTGTTCACAACCTTGCCATAAGATACTTTCTGCCACTTAGCTCTGATAATCTTATTCCATACAGAAGGGTCAATGACTCCTTTGTTGTCACTTACGATAGCCCGACAAGTTACGAAAGCCGTATCAGAATTGAGACCAAAGCCATCACCTACGAACTGAGGAGTGAGGGGTGGAATGGTTCTTTTGATATATGTAACCTTCTTTGGGTCTCCTGTTCGAGGAGAAGACGGAACACTTCCTTCGTAGATATAGCAGGCTCTTACCTCATATCCGATTCCGTCACCTATCATGTCACAGTTGACGGTGATAGATGTAATCTGACCGTTTGCAGCCTTTGTTATGGCGGTAATCTCGTAGTTCTCGGAATCGTCAACGGAAGAGATAAGCTGCTTTGTTCCGTTATCCAAGATACGATACCACCATATCCTTGCCTTTGTGTCCGCAGACTTATCTATAGCACCGACCATTACCTTTACTGTGATGGTTCTTGTGCTTGCGTGTTTGAGTGGATTCCAAAGCACGGTAGGAGCACTATCAAGCATAATCTCTGCCCTTGCATTAGTGGTGTCTTCAAGGTAGAGCGGCTTGTTGGCTATGAATGTGTACTTATATCCACTTATAGGGTCAGTCCAATTACCCTCAAACCGCATTGTTCTCGGATTATTGAGAACTGAGTTAGACTTGATAAATAGAGTTCCCTTGTTCAAACCCTCTGTTGTGGCTTCATAACCACTTACCACACTGGCTTTTTCACTTGTTGCTACTACGACAATTCCACTAGTAGAAACTTCCGACCATTTGAATGAATCCAACTGACTGTTAAATGTTCCCGTTTCGTTAGGATTGTCGGGGTCGATGAGGAAGCATGACGGAAACATCGTACATGGACGGATTGCGTAATTCGGGGAATATGAGTTAGCGATGCCGTCATACTGCTGCCTGTTGATGATGTCTCCAACTATCTCTATGCTGCAAGACTGGGAATAGGTGGTTGCCTGTATATCCATCATCTTGTCAACACTTACTGCTAATTCTTTTGGCATATCTTTCAATTTTAAAGTTCAACATTAGAAACTAACACTCACATCTTCGGAATACATCGTCTCTCCATCCTTGATTTCGGCATCACATCGGAATGTCACACTACCTATCTTGAATGCAGCACCGCCAAGGTCTTCATAGGTCAAATCAACCGACAATCCGCAGTTGGCGTGAGAGAGTGCCCATTTATTATCTGCCGTTGGATTTCCGCTGTCTCTAGTCCATACAACATTGACCATAGAATCGGTCACGTCTTGATTGTAGAGCCTTCCGACTACTGATAGAGTAGTGAATACTTTCCAAGAGCCATCAGCGTTCGTTGCCATCAAGTCGTTGAGACGGAAGTTCCACAGCTTCGATGATAGCATTTCGAGCGTGAAATAAGGGTTGCCTTCAACGAACGCCCAAGCGGTAGATGAGTATGTCGGCGGCTTTGTTGTCTTATCTTCAAGGCATTGCCACTTGCACCCGAGGTAATAGACGGTATCAATCGTTCGGTCACCATTGCGGTAAGGATTGTCGCCTTGCGCAACAGCCAAGCTCCAAACACCTCTGTCTCTTGTCGTGTAGATTGGGTTGCCCTGATAGTCTATCTGCTGGAATGATGCAGCCATCATCCACTTAGCATAGAACGCTCCATCACGCTTGTTGGCGGTAGGGAAGTCTTGGAAGAGGAACGATAGTGCATCTGGCAGCTTACCCATCGCAAGAGAATAATTCGTCTTGTCAATGATAGGCTTTGTAACGTGGTCGAGCCATACAAGCAACCCTTCAGACGATGATATATACCAGCAGCTCTGTCTGTCTTCGTCCACCGCATTTCCCCAGCGTATCAATCTTGCCAGCTCGCAAGGTGGATAGTTCTTCTTGCTAGGACATTCATTGTCGGGATAGCATACAACTGTGATGGTGTTCGTTACCGTATTGACCGAGAGTACTCGCAGCCACATATCATAATACTTGCCATTCTCGGCTAAGGTATTGATGGAAGCCAAGACAACATCATTCTCCTTGAATGCCGTAAAGTCGTTATCCCATCGCTTCTGCAACTTCAAATCATAGGTTACATTACCACCCTCCGTTGCCGAAGGACTCCCCATCACCGACTCAACTATACCGCTCTCGGTAAAGACGAAGTTACTCTCCATCGCCGTCTGGCGGTTGACGATAAGCTCCTTAGCGATAATGGAACTGCGAGACGTAATACTCTCGAACTCAGCGTTTCCACGTTCATCGATGCGTCCTCCCGAACCTGTAAGTATTCCAGGAATAAAACCACCAAACTGTGCACCTGAAAGAAACTTGATCAGAGCGCTTGCCGTATCTTCGATATCCTTGCGGAGAATCTTCCTGCTAGCCTTGCCATTTTCAGAAAAATCATCGGTTTCATCGGCATATCCTGCCTTGATTTTCTTGTCGAGATAGGTAATGTATCCGTTGAATTCCGATAGTGCGTCCAGCACATCAATATTCTTATGACTATGACCAACGCCACCTCCGCCAGTATAAGAACTGGACAGTTGCCCTACAAACCGGGTAAAGATAGCTGCCAGCGTGGTTACTCCCCACTCTTCTGAATATGGGTTCTGAACCGGGAAGAGAGCCCCGCTACTGAGCGTCAGCCTTGAGCATTCAACAAGTCGCGGGGCGATAGTAAAATTTCCCAGATCCGGCAGCTGAATATCCAGCTGCTTGAAGCTTCCTACTTCCGAGCGCGAAATATTCAGGTACGGACGGGCATCTGAATATTTATATGTGAAGGTGTAGTTCGAAGGCAGCTCCTTCGCCTCGTAGTTCACGTCACTATCGGTAACGGTTATCTTACGAAGAGAATTACCATGGTAAACATACTTACCCAGAGACGGGAAGAAATCGAGCATCCACAGGCGCTCCTTCTTGTCCAGGAACCCGGTGTTCTTCTTAAACTTGCGGGTGGTATCTACGCGATATTCCTCAGAGTCTTCCTCTATTTCTGCCACATTGTGGGTATGTTCTGCAGTATTTTCGCTGTTGCCGTAAGCGCGGAAACAGTCTACACCTCCCAACGAATTTTCGAAGAGGAACCACTCTTCCTCCTCGCTCTTCATATCGCTGGCATAGTATTGCTGTACGTAGGTAACCCGCTCTCCAGCCTGCTCTACCCAGATTTCGTAAACATGGGGCAGAATGCCATCATCGCCTAATAGTTTGGCGATGATGGCGTATTGTACCGGAACAGTATATACCTTTTCTGCCTCCAGGCTTGCCAGCGTCAATACCTTCTCTTCGTAGCCGTGTGCGGCCGGTATATATGCCTTACACTTCACCTCGCTAGCTTCAGCTGCATAGTAAGTGAGAAATTCCGGAGAGTAATAGGTTACCCCCTTCGTCTGCGGTTGCCAGGTGAGGAAGTTGGTTTTCAGAAAATTTGCTGCCGAATCTGCCAAACGGTCTACTCCGGCACGTATCACAGAGAAGGAGATCTCTTTTTTGCTGCCTTCGCTGCCAACCTCGTAAACCGTTGCCACAAAGGATTTCATGATGTTCGGCTGGATATAAGGTTCAATACTGTCCTTCACCTCGAAACTGAGCAGAGGAAGGATGATATCCTTGACGGACACCGTAATTCGGTTCTTATCGTTCGGCGTATAGGTATGCTGAACGATGTTTGTGCTTGAGCCTTGATACCGTAGGGCGAAAACCACATCTGTCTTCGAGCCGCAGTATATCTCGAAGGCATTCATGGAGCCTACCATGCTCAGAGCATCTGGATATAATAAAACCTGTATCATCTTAAAATAGCTTTGGTCATATTTGCAAAGTTAAGATAATACAGGTATATAACAAAGGACAAAACCCTACGAAATCGGTATGCATTCCAACCAGACGGTCGTACAATGATACACCCATTTACTGTGACGGAACATCGTTGCGTGTCGGGTTTTCTGGCTTACGTATGATTTCTGCAGGCCATACTTCTGGCCAACGTACTCAGCTGAAGGGAGAGGAGGATAGATAATCTTGAATGTGCGGTCCCGGTTATCTCCGGAATTCCAGTAATCACCCTCAGATACCTCTACCGTCTCTTCGAATCCAAGCCACTCATATTTGCAGTTCATCGCCGGCATTATGGCTCCCAGCCTCTTCGCCTCGCTAACAGGAGTAGTGAGAGCGATGGTTCTGAGCTCGCTTTCCGTTGGTTCGCTCTTTCCTCCGAGGGTAAACTTCAGCTTGTTGAAGAAGAAACTCACACCTCTGATCACAACCTTTGCGTAAGAAGGAAGGTTCTGCTTCTGCGACTGGGAGAGGAGCAGTTTTACCTTGAGTTCCTGGAGTGAATTTCTGAGCAGGAGATCATACTGCCGGTAAAACTTCTCAAAGATGCCATCCTCGCCATTATATACCAGGGAATAGTCGAACAGTTTCCGGGGTATAGGATTTCCTGGCCGATGTGTACCAAATTTATCAGAAACTGATACATGAATATCGTATGCCGTCACGGTTCCGCAAGGCATGTCATCGGTTCCCATGTATGGGAAGGCAAGCATGACTGGAGTTGTGACTGCATCTTCGCTGGTTTCTGAGTTGTCTTCCGTTGCCACCTTCATCGAAGAGTTGAGCGTAGCGTAATCTCCGATATACAGCCATCTGCCCATATCTCTCGTGATAGTCTCTCCGTCCGCTTCCTGTTTATACTGCAGCATTCTTACTTCCGGTATCATCTCCGGTATCTCCACGTCTTGCGTATCAATATCATCTTCGCCGGCATCATAACTCTGGGAACACTCCCCTATTTTGGCTTTCACCTTATAGTTGCCGGAAAATCCGTCCTTGTAGAAACAGCCTTCTTCGTTGCTGAAGTAGGCGCCAGAATTATTCGCTATCATATCCTTGATATTGTCATAGCTGTCTTCTGCATCGCTATCTACCTGGTGTTTCGCACGCAGGACCACGCGCTTGTAATCGGATGCAGTCTTATAAGATAAGGTAGGCTCTTCGGTCATCTGACGGGTGAGATCCGCAACTGGAACGCTATCTACCGCATCTCTCAGGAAGATGATATCTGCAGTATGTGTTCCCTCGTCAGCCACGAACTCACAAAGAAACTTTTTCCGAAAAACTGAGAGGAAATCTGATACCGACACGTCCGGAAGAAGATCCTCGATGCGGATATGTCCGTTCACCATCACGTCTATCACATTATTAAGCAACACCATCTTGTTGAATGGTTCCGTCTTGGTAAAGAAATTCTCCTTGAGGTCATAACCGAAGTATTTAAAAACACGCTTGAGAACGTAGTTGGCACGGATGAACGGGGATATATAATAGCCCTTATCCAGACTGATTGGTATCTCGTTTACATATTCCGTATCCGGATATGCGTTCCAGAAGGTATTGTACCACATGTTGCAGAGAACTAATCCTTGTTCTTCCGGGGCAGTCACATACTCGTAGCCGCCACCTTTCTTGTATCTCCAGTACTTGGCATTAGGAAGTTTAGTTCTCATGCCCAGCTTGTTCAGTATCTTATAGGTATATCCCTTATCCATGCCAGAATCGTCGGTAAGCAGAACCGGGAAGATATCATAGTTCTCGTTCTCACCTCCTACGAGAGATCTGCAGAACCTGATGCACTCATCTACGGTTGTGCATCCCGGTATCATCTCGTCCTTGAAGATGCTCTTCAGCTTTACATTCTGTATCTTCGAGTAGAAAGATCCGTCGTTGATATAGAATGAAGAGGAGATGTTTCCCTTGTGCTGTGCCGAGAGAACAATCTGCCTACATTGGGCGAAATACTCGCCGTCTTCGATGCTTACGTTCGTAGCCACCATCTTATCCCTCATACCGAAGGTATCGGGATAGTTCAGTATCGTGCGGTTGTAATCGCTTGCCGGAATATCCAGCGGGGAGGTCGTTTCCCCGTAATCGTTGAAGAACGGATTGGTACGTTCTACCTCCAGCTTGGCGTTTTCGCCAAGCTGGTAGGCCTTTCCTTTATCCAGATTTGTTATTTTCATGTTCAGAAGATTTTATTTTTTAGCAAATTTTCTCGCCTGGTTTCGCAATTCCTGCTTGGCGTCCAGATCCGAGAGTGATACAAACGAGCGGATTCCGTCTCTCTTGAGCTCTCTGAGCAGTTCCAGGAGTTCGTCATTATTGCGTCCCGACGTAGCATTTCCTGCATCGCGATGCGCAGATTCCTGCGTCCGGACGTAAAAATCTGCCCCTCCCGGAGCGATTTCCTGACTGATCCGGGCAGACTGGCGGGCGATGCTTCCACCCAGCGCCCTGCCCTGCATGGCCATCAGATACTTACTCATATCGAAGGTTCTTATCTGTCCGGCACGCTGGGCTGCATCCATCAGGTTGATGAGCGGAGCGATGGTAGGGTTCTCAAGGGCTGCATTCGATGCCACCCACTCCTTACTCCTGCCTCTAGGTCCCTCGCCTACGATAACGGTAGGATGATCTACGTACCCGCGCTTACCTGGTGCATACTCGGCGTTGAAGTGTTTGCCATCCTGCTCGCGCTCTACGTCGATACGTCCGCCACTCTCGCGTCCGCTTGCCACACGGGAACCGGCAGAACTGGTTCCGCTAGCTGATCCGTTGAGGGTCATACGCTTCACCTTCTGGCGCTCAGCATTTGCCACAGCCAGCTGGGCTGCACCGGTCACACCCATCAGAGCTGCAGCAACACTTCCTGCAATCGGGCCCAACTCGCTGTACGCCTTCATGATAGATGCTGCAGTATTAGAGATAATCTGAGCTACCTGCATGGCGAAGTTTACGTCAGCATACTTTTTCTGTATCTTCAGCTTCTCGTTGGCTTTTTTCTTCTCCAGTTTCTCCTGGAGTGCCGTATTGCCCTCGGCAGCCTTAATCTCTGCATCATACTTTGCATCGACATTCGCCATCTCAGCATTCTGCAGCGAAGTCACGGCATTACTGAAGAGGTTTGTATAGTACTCCGCCTGCTTTGCGAAGGACTCTTTCTTCAGTTGCTGCACTCTCTGCTCATATTCCTGCTGAGTGATATACTGGTTGTCGAGTGCCTGCTGAAGTAATTCAAGTTGTCGGTCGTATTCGCTCTGCTGGTCGAAACCGAGAGCCTGCCTAGCCTGCTTCTCCTTGTCAGCCTGCTGGGCAAGCTGCTCATTATGCTTGGCTGTATACTCCGCCTCTATCTGATTCTGCACATCTTTATATGCCTTCTCCAGCTGTGCAGTATCTTCCCCGTTCTGCTTGGCCATGTTGAGCGCAGCCTGATAATATCCCTTCAGCACTTCCAGTTTCTGGTCGCGTTGCTGTTCCAGGGTCAGTTCCTGCTGCGCCTCCCCTTGCTCCATCACCTTTGCCAGGGCATCCTGGTAAGCCTGTTCTACTGCAACCTGCTGGTCGAAATGAGCCTGTTCTGCAGCCCGGAGGTTCGCCTGCTGTTTATCCTGGAGCGCTTTCTTCTTTGCGCCATCCGCAATTCCGATATTCTGCGACTGCTCGCTATACGAGGTTTCGATGGCGAGGATGTTGGCGGTATGCTGTGTCTTCAGAGCCTGCATGGCGAGGTCGTACTTATCTTGAGACACCTTCTTCTGAGCTAGAGCCATGTTCCAGTTGTTTACGTCCTGCTGGTAATCCTGATTGGCTGCATCGATATCTGCCTGTCGGTTTTCAGAAAACTTCTTCGATGCGATATCATCGGGATTAGGCTTGGAGGTGGTGTTTGTGGTTCCGGTATGACCACCGCCACCTTTTCCACCGCCACCACCTCCGATGCCGCTGTCCGGAACTTCCGGCTCTGACGACTCCTTCACGGTCTGCGTCATGATACCCTTTCCGAAAGCGCCTGTAATGGCATTAATCTGTGCATCGAGTTGTTTGATGCTATTCGATATCGAATTGACCTGCGACTGGAAGTGACCGACTGCATCGCTCTGGGTGTTACCTACCGCGCCCCAGGATGTGGTATAAGAAACACCCTGTGCTGATTTTGCGCCGGAAAGGTTCTTCTTTGCGCCGGCAAGTTTAACCTCCAGCTCAGCTCGCTGCTCGGCAAGACTCTGTATCTGCTTCTTAGCGCCCTGTACCTCATAGAGTTTCACCAGATTGTTGATGTAAGCCTCCAGAGCCTTATCCGATGCCTTGAACTTCTTTGTAGTTTTATCAATAGTAGCATTATATTGAGGAACTATCTTGTTGAGAGCGTCCACGGCCTTGTATCTTTCGTCCATGGAGAGTTTCTCGTCTTTCGCCACCTTTATCAGGTTCTCCAGTTTCAGTTTTTCCTCCACCACCTGCTTCTGTGCCTCTGCTCTGATATTGTTGAGTGCCTTCTGTGCCAGCGTTGACGCATCGGCTGCCTTCTTCATATCCCAGAGCTTCATGGCGAGGAGAGCTACTCCTGCAGCAATCAGACCGAAGACGCTTGCCTTCATGGTGGCGTTCATCGATGCCCATGCTGCCTTTGCCTGGGTAACCCTACCCGTGAGCAGGTAGAAGCCTGCCTGCAGCAGTTTCATGAGTCCGGTTCCGGTAGCGCAGATTACGTTCCATGCCTGCTGGGCTGCAGCAGCACCCTTGGTTACAACGATATTCGTCTTGATAGCGTTGCTGGTAGCTATCGCTACAACCGTGAAGGCTGTAAGCAGAATGCCGAGCGTCTTCACCACGCCCTGATGCTTTACACACCAGGAAATGAGACTGATGGTGTTCAGCTGCATATCTGCATAGGCATCATCCCATTGTTCCTTGAGCGGGAGGATTTCGTCTCCCAGAGCCTTCTGGGCGTTCTGCAGTTCTACCGTCTTCTGGGCTGCCCGGTCGGCTGCGCTGATATAGGTCTCTCCTGCTTCGGCAAGCTGGGTATCTACAATCTCTGCCACAGCCTTCATGAAGTCGCCCGTCTCCTTGGTCTTCTCCGAGATTTCTGCTGCAGAGATACCCAGGTTATCGAGGATTAACGGGGACTTGCGGCCGAGACCGGTCACGATGCTGTCGGTCATGTAATCTACCGACTGACCCGTCTGCTGCGCCTTCAGCTGGGCAAACTCCAGATACTTGCCCAGATCTTCCAGCGGAATGCGGAAATCGTTAGCCTTTACGGCAGCCGTCATCAGCTGAACATCGTTTACGGTTCCCTTGGTTGCCTTGCGGAGATTATCCAGCAGGCCTTCCTGGTTCAAGTCATTGAATGCCTTGGTCACACCGTCTGCCTGCTCTGCCATCTCAAGACCGCCATTAACGAGCTCTGCGATGGAATCCGTGAACTCCCTCACTTTTTCTCCAAAGAGCTCTGCACCTTTGGTCAGCATATTACCCAGAAGCACACCATTCACGGTATCATCAGATGCAAGTTCTCCAAAACTCTTGGCGTTCTGCTTCAGTTCTGAGATACGCCCGGAAACATCTTTCAGGCGTTGCTCCAGCACGCCATAGGCCTCTGGATTGAGCGACTGCACGGTATTATCCAGTTCCTTCTGCAGGCTCTTCTGCTGTTTCTTCAGCTGCACCAT
>ERZ809201.757-NODE-757-length-13618-cov-3.121728_pt1 | contig 13618 bp, 7 predicted proteins | sample MGYA00520516_ERZ809201 | MGnify/ENA primary metagenome ERZ809201 (study PRJEB31570, sample SAMEA3213006) | Homo sapiens | biome: human-gut; feature: human gut; material: fecal | place: Sweden | collected 2011 ... | reverse complement strand
TTCATCTGGGCTAGTTTGGAAATGGAAATCCAGGGACTGAATAAGTAAAACTTAGTTTATAGTTTACAGTTTACAGCGACTTCACCGTATAGCAAGATTGCCCTATAAACTATTAACTCTAAACTCTAAACTGTAAACTGAATTTAAAACTATTAATTGAATTCTCACCGATGGAAAAGAAAATATTCACAACAATGGCAGCAGCACTCATGAGTGCTGCTGCTTTGGCACAAACTCCAGCCTTTCCGGGCGCAGAAGGTCACGGAAGATATGTAACCGGCGGAAGAGGCGGAAAAGTAGTACACGTAACCAATCTCAATGACAGCGGAACAGGTTCTTTCAGAGAGGCTGGCAAAACGGGAAAGAGAATCATCGTCTTCGATGTGGCTGGCGTCATCGCCCTGAAGTCTGAGCTCAAGATAGGTGACAACATCACCATCCTCGGACAGACTGCCCCATCTCCGGGCATCACCCTCAGATATTACACCGTTCAACCGGGCAACAACAACATCATCCGTTTCCTCCGCATACGCCGCGGAGAGGAGAAGGATATCAATGACGGTGCGGATGCTACCTGGCAGCGCAACAAGACCGGCATCATCTTCGACCACTGTTCCTTCAGCTGGAGTATCGATGAGGTGGCTTCATTCTACGACAACAACAATTTCACCATGCAGTGGTGTACCATTGCCGAAAGTCTCACCAATCCGGGCCACTCTAAGGGAGCACATGGTTATGGAGGCATCTGGGGCGGTAAGCTCGCCAGCTTCCACCACAACTTCGTAGGTCATCTCATGAACCGCGGTCCACGTTTTAATGGTGCAAGATACGGATGGACAGGCTACACCAGCAACAAAGATTACGCTACCTACCAGTGGAAGAACACCGTGCAGGCAGAAAACGTAGACTTCCGCAACTGCGTAATGTACAATGCGCAAGGTACCTGCTACGGAGGTCCGGGCGGTGGACAGATCAACATCGTGAACAATTACTATAAGGCAGGTCCAAGTCAGGGACTTAAAGGAACTACTCTGAATGGTCTCAAGGTAGATGTAAGTACCGGCAAGGAACGTGGCAACCAGGACCGCATCACCCTAGTTACGCTTTCTACCAGCAGTAATTCTGACAAGAATCATCCTGAGTTCTACGGCATGACCAGCCGTTACTTCATCAACGGAAACACCACCGAAACCACCAAGGGTTCTGTTACCAAGAACAAGGACTGGAAAGGTATCAGCTACGACAAAGGCATTCCAAGCCTGAACGGAGAATATTACAGTCCGGATGACAAGAACTTTTATGGTGACAATGTTGCCCACGTAACCATCAGCGGCAAGTCTTGTGTCAAGATCAAGATGGATGCTCCTGCTCCTACAGGAGATGTTACCACCCATTCTGCTGCCGAAGCATTCAGTAAAGTACTGGCATACAGCGGTGCCTCTCTCTACCGCGATGAGATTGATGCACGTTACATGGAAGAGGCAAAGACTGGTACAGCCAAGTACAAGGGAAGCATCACCAATTCACCTGGCATCATCGACAAGGTATCAGATGTAAACGGCTACACCGAGTCAAACTTCGGAAAAGGCTCTCGTCCTGCCGACTTCGACACCGATAATGACGGCATTCCAGATACATGGGAGACTACCAACGGCTTAGATCCAAACGATGCCTCAGATGCCCTCACCTACTCGCTTGACAGCAAGGAGTACTACACCAACCTTGAGGTTTACGCCAATTCACTGGTTGAGGACATCATGAAGCAAGGCAATGCCGATGCTGAGAGCAAGGTAGATGAATACTATCCTGCATGGAAGAATCCTACAGGCATCTCGCAGATCATCACCTCCAATCCCAGTGAATTAGCCGAAGTAAAGTATTACAGCCTCAACGGCACCCTCCTTTCTGCTCCTCAAAAAGGCATCAACATCCGCAAGATGCTGTTTCAGAACGGAAAGACCGTAGTGGATAAGGTAATAAAGGAATAAAACTTCTTATAAAAACAAAAAGGGCATCCCCTCGTTTGGGAATGCCCTTTTGTTTTATCTGTTTACACAATCTGTTACTTTACATACTTCTTACCGTTCTTGATAATCAAGCCCTTTGCAGAAGAAGAAACCTCCCAGCCATATTGTAGGTCTTACCATTCTTCTTGGCTGCGGCAGCGTTTACTGAAGAGATGCCGGTGCTAGTACCCAAAGCAAACTTAAAACCGAACACATCCATTTTACTGCCTTCAGTATATGCGTAATACTTTACACCTGCTTTTACAGGAAAATCTGTCTTAAGATAAACAGATTTACCTGATGTTTCAGGAATAGACTCTACAACCTTAATTACCATCTTGATCTACAAAATGCTGAGTCTTATTCTTGTTCAGTTTATAACAGAAAGTGACAACACCGTCTTTTGTTGCTTCAAAAGCTACATAAGCACCAGATGAAGGAACCATATTTGCAACAGAAGCATTTGAACTACCAGTTACTTTGTAATCCATTCCTTCAAACTTACCATCTACTTTTTTATTATCTTTCCAAGTATCCTCTCCCCAAGTCATTGTAATATTAGGAACAGAAATGATTTTAGAACCACCTTCAGGAATTTCGCCATCAGAAACAGCATAAACGCCCTGTGCATTAACACTTGCAGCCAAAGCTACAGCTGCGATAAGAGTAAAGAATTTCTTCATAATCGTTTATTTTTAAGTTTATAAATTAAATTTAGTTGATGAATAACTGTATTGCAGTTTCATTCATTTGCTAGTTCTTTTCGGTGGCAAAAATAATAAATCATTTTGAGAATCTCTGAAAAACATGAACCAAAATGAACTAAAACTACGAAAACGATTACGTAACTTTTAGAACAAAACCAAAACAAAAATACCTTAAATAAAAATAATAAGTGTATTTTTGCACTTACAATCTTAAAGATAGAAAGAGAAAATAATAAGTATAACAACCTAAAAGGCAAACAAATGAAAAAGAATCTACTCAGATTTAGGCTTCTCAGCCTGTTGCTTGTCTTTGCTTTCATCGCAAAGGCGCAAAATGTCACTGCTGTTTGGGACTTTCAGAACAATCTTCCTGAAGGTATCAACACTGCAGCAAACTTCCAAGGTAAGGAGGGCGACCTCGCTTCTACTGTAGAAGGCATCACCATGCACGTCAACGCTACACAGGGTAAGTTGAAGGGCAGAACAACTGATGCACAGTTTAACGCAGGAACCATCCTGCAGATTCCGGTAAAATCAGCCAATGATATGGTTACCGTAACAACTTATCCTAACTACCACAACCTCACTGTAGGCGGAAAGACTGCTACTGAAGACGTAACAGAATACAACGCAACATCTGCTGAAGTGGCTAAGGGATATGTAGAAGTTGTTGCTACAGGCGGCTGCTACCTCTATCAGGTTAAGGTGGTACACGTAAGCGCCATCCAGGAGAAGGCTCTCTACACTACCGACTTCACCAACTGGGAGAAAATAGACAACACAAAAGCTACAGATGTAAAGGTAAATCTCAAAACCCTTTACAGCAAGGAGGCTTTTACCTTTACATTCAACGGAGTGGGTGTTGACCCTACGGGAAATCAGGCTAAGTTCTCTGACCGTACTGGATATATGATTACAGCTAAGTATCCAAGCCAATACACAACAGCTGAACCAAGCGCAGTAACCTCTCCATTGGCTAGCATCACAAAGATTCCCCTCCATCAGGCAGCTACAGGTGGCAAACGTGGTATCAAGGTATCCGTAAAGGGCGACGGCGATGCTGACTGGGTAACCATCCACAACGTATCAATTGTAACCGCAAGCGGTGAAGATCTGACACTCGACGTAAACCGCACCAACTGCCAGATCAAGTTCGAAAACTTCGCCCTCAACCAGAACGCTTACGTTACCGACCTCGCCATCTACGGAAACGTAGATATGAGCAAAACTCCAATGCTCGGCACTTTCAGCCTCAACGGCACCAAGTATTCAGCCGTTGACATCTTCAATGAAGACGCATCAGGCAAGCAGCTCGCTACCCTCCTCGTTTCAAAGAAGGCAAACCTCATCAGCGAGACCAATCCACTGAAAGATCTCGTTGCTGCAAACGGAACCATCAAGAGCACAACATACACTACCACCGGCGAAGGTGCAGACCAGAAGACTGTGGTAACCATCGTTGTAGAATCTAAGGGAGATGAAGTAACTTACGAGCTCACCGTAGGCTTCAAGCCAGACTTCACCCTCACCTATTATAATATAGACGGCACAACAGTGCTCGGAACCCAGAAGGTGGAGCAGGATGCCAACATAGAGAAATTCCAGGAAGGCATGGAAGAGAAGGTAACCGTAGCCGAAGGTAAGAAATTCCGTGGCTGGGCCAGCAACCAGAAGAAAGACAGCAAGAAGTTCACCACCTCTTCTGTCATCAAAGCAGATGCTAACCTCTATGCACTCGTTACAGATATTGAGACCGCAAACGGAACAGCCCGTTACGACTACGACTTCCAGAAGGAAGGTTTCGACATCAACGACCACGAGGCAATCTCGGTAGAAGGCAACGGCAAGTGGCATGATACCACACACGGCTGGAGCTTCGAAGCTACCGACAAACTCAAGGTTAAGATGGGCGGCAAGGGTTACATCAAGATGAATCTCTGCCAGTATTCTAAGTCGGGCAAGATTACCCTCCTCGACCCTCAGGGAAAGGAAGTAAGTTCTATTGAAGCCAAGGCAACCAAGGACGGCAACCTTGGCGTTCTCCAGAACGAATCTACCGAAAGCGGTGAGTACACCATCACATTTGATGCTGACACCTACATCCACAACCTCAGCATCGTAAACATGACAACTCCTGCTTACACACAGAACGGCAACTGGATGGAGGTAAAGGCTGGCGATGTACAGAGCTTCATCACAGCCCTCGAAATTGCGAACGGCAACAATGCAGCAGCCAACGCTGCCCGTACATACATTTTCTTGCCTAACGGCACATACGACCTCGGCGACAAGTGTCTTACCTCAATCAGCGGTAACAATATCTCTATCATCGGCGAGAGCATGGACAACACCATCATCGTCAACAAGCCAGAGGTAGAAGGTATCGGCGTAACTGCAACATTGTATAACACAAGTACAGGTCTCTACATGCAGGACCTCACACTGAAGAATGCTTATCCATTCAACAAGAGTACCGGTCGTGCAGTCTGCCTCCAGGACAAGGGTACACAGACCATCTGCAAGAATGTGAAGATGCTTTCTTATCAGGACACTTACTACAGCAACAATAATAAGGGTCAGTACTACTTCGAAGGTTCAGATATCCACGGAATCGTAGACTTCATCTGCGGCGGTGGTGATGCATTCTTCAACAAGTGTACACTCACATTGGAACCAGGTAAAGGTTCATACATTACTGCCCCTTATACAGACGGCACCAAGTATGGTTACGTATTCGACGGCTGCAAGATTGTAGGTTCAGCTACAGACAGTTTTACTTTCGGTCGCTCTTGGGGCGGTACAGCCAACTGTGCATTCCTCAACACCATTCTCGACAAGAATGCAGCAGCCAAGATTGCTTCTACCCGCTGGACAACAGGTGGTATGAACGTAGTTGCCAAGAACTTCTTCGAGTACAACACTCTTGATGAAGACGGTAAGGTGATTTCTCCAGCCGAGAACATCGTGAAGTTTACCAAGGATAAGGAAGTAAGCGAGTACAACACCATCATCACAGCAGAGAAAGCAGCCGAGTTCAGCCTCGACAAGGTATTTACCAACTGGAAGCCTGCCGACCTCGCTTCTCAGACCACAGCGACAGCGGCTACATTGAGCAACGACAAGCTTTCATGGACAGGTGATGCCCAGATGTATCTCGTAGCAAAAGACGGCAAGTTCTTTGCCCTGACCACAGAGAAGTCAGTAAACCTCAACGGCGAGAAGGGAACATTCACCGTACGTGCAGCCAACCAGATGGGTGGTTTCGGTGCAACAGCCAATTCAGTAAGCACCGGCATCCACAACATCGCCGCAGCTACAGATGCAGCAGTCATCAAGACCGCCATCTATGCAGCCGACGGCACTCTGCTCTCAAATCTTCAGAAAGGTATCAACATCATTGTGAAGACCCTGGCAGATGGCAGTAAGAAGACAAGCAAGGTCATCGTAAAGTAAAGAAACAGAGACTTTAAGTAAATTGATTGACAGATAACATTCGGAGTGCAATATCCCCATCCTCATTCAGAAGGGTGCCGGATATTGCACTTTTTTGTTCCCTCAGCTTCTGAAACAGCAGAAACGGGAACTGAGAAAACAGACCGTCGAAATGAAAAAAACAGAGTATTTACGAAAAAATCTGTAAACGTTTACGTATTTTTTTACCCCCAATATACCTATATTCTCATATTTTTTATATACTTTTGCAACAAGAAAACCAAGACTTAGCTATTGCTACGCATCCAGGTTGCCCCCACCGGAGCCTTCGGGTTCCAAGAGGAACATCCCTTCAGCAAGCATCTGCTCAGAACTGGGATTCTACTTAAAAACATTAAGAAAAAACATTAGAAAATTAGTAATTTAGAATAAGTTTTATCTAAACCTAAAGTGTATGTCTGGTAATTTTAGAAAAAAGAAAATTGCTTTGGCAGGCGCACTGATGTTCGTAGTAACAAGTGTATCTGCACAAACAGTAAAAGGCGTTGTTACTGACAATACGGGCGAGCCAATCATCGGTGCATCTGTCATGGAGGTAGGTGTAGCTGGCAATGGTGGCGTGACCGACCTTGACGGTAACTTTACAGTAAACTTAAAAGGCAAAAGCAAGAAACTGAAGATTTCATACATTGGTATGAAAGCTAAGGAAGTAAGCGTTGCAGGTAAAGAAACGATCGATGTAAAGCTTGAGGATGACAACACTACCCTCAACGATGTCGTAGTAATCGGTTATGGTACTGTTAGAAAGAAAGACCTCACAGGTTCTGTATCTTCTATCAGCGACAAGCAGATTGCCAACATTCCAGTTTCTAACGTAAGCGAGGCGATGACCGGTAAGATGGCAGGTGTAAACATCACTACCACTGAAGGTTCACCAGATGCTGACGTGAAGATTCGTGTGCGTGGTGGTGGTTCTCTTTCTCAGGACAACTCTCCACTCTACATCGTTGATGGTTTCCCAGTTAGCTCAATCAGCGACATCGCTCCTAGCGAAATTCAGAGCATCGACGTATTGAAGGATGCTTCTTCTACAGCCATCTATGGTGCCCGTGGTGCCAATGGTGTTATCATCGTAACAACCAAGAGCGGTTCTGAGGGTAAGACTCAGGTAAACTTCAATGCTTCTCTCGGCTACAAGAAGGTTTCCAAGTTGGTGAAGACTATGTCTCCATATGACTATGCATACTATCAGTATGAGTTGGGCAGCACTGACTATGGTAACTACAACGATCTCGATATCTGGAAGTCTATCGAAGGACGTGACTATCAGGATGAGGTATTCGGCCGTACAGGTAACCAGAAACAGTATAACGTGAACGTAAGCGGTGGTACCAAGGATATCAAGTACAACATCGGTTTCTCTCACAACGACGAGAAGAGCATCATGCAGGGTTCTGGCTATGCCAAGAACAATGTAAACGCCAAGATCAATGCCAACTTGAACAAGTGGTTGTCTCTCGACTTCAATGGCCGTATGGCTTTCACCAAGCTGGATGGTTTGAATGGTGGTGCTGATACCAACGAGTCGAGTGCAGCAAACTCAGTTGTTGCCAACACCGTAAGATGGAACCCGGTAGAGCCTCTCTCTGGTACATCAGACGATGATGAGGAGAACAGCACATCTGCACGCCGTAACCCAACAGAGCGTATCACCGATACCTATAAGTATCAGGAGCGTTTCCAGCAAAACTACAACGTTGGCTTAAACTGGAAGCCATTCAAGAATATCACATTCCGTTCTGAGTTCGGCTATGGTTGGAAGTACAACAATACCGAACAGGTTTGGGGTTCTAATGCAACTACCAACTCTAAGTATGGTTACAACGGTCAGCCACAGGCACAGTTCGTACGCTTGGAGAACAAGAACTGGCGTAACGCAAATACATTGACTTACGACAACAAAAAGCTTTTCCATGGTCGTGACCACATCAATGTATTGGTAGGTCAGGAGTGGAGCAGCAGCCAGGACGTAACCCGCACCAACACTTCTGTAGCCTTCCCTACTTCATTCACATTGAACGAGGTATTGGCAAACACAGCAGCAGGTACAGCACTTCCAAACGAAGGTAATATCAAGGCAGAGGAGAACATTCTCTCTTACTTCGGCCGTATCAACTATACACTCAACGACAAGTATCTGGCTACCATTACCGTTCGTGCCGATGGTTCCAGCAAGTTTGGCAAGGACAACCGTTGGGGTATCTTCCCATCAGCAGCCTTGGCTTGGCGTATGTCTGACGAGGAGTTCCTGAAGGGTGCTTCCAGCTGGCTTTCTAACTTGAAGGCCCGTCTGAGCTTCGGTACAGCAGGTAACAACCGTATCAACTCTGGTTTGTTGACTACCACCTACTCTATGGCAGACAACACATCAAAGGCTCCATTCTTCGATGAGAACAGAGCTTCGATGCTTGAGCATGGTAAATTTCTCTATAATCCAGACTTGAAGTGGGAAACCACAGTGACCCGTAACTTCGGTATCGACTACGGTTTCTTCAATGGTCGCCTCAGCGGTACATTGGACTTCTACTGGAATACCACCAAGGACCTCTTGATGCAAAGTATCGTTCCAGCCAACACAGGTTACTCTTACCAGTTCCAGAACTTCGGTAAGACCTCTAACAAGGGTGTTGAGTTGGCACTCAATGCAGTAATCGTAGACAAGAAGAACTTCGGCTTGAACTTCAACTTCAACGTATCTTATAACAAGAACAAGATTGATGAGTTGAACATGGAGAACCCATGGCAGAGTTCTAACTGGAGTGGTTCTACCATCGCCAAGTATGAAGACTTCCGCGTAGAGCAAGGCGGCCGCCTCGGTGAGCTTTGGGGCTACAAGAGCAACGGCTTCTACACCGTATTTGATGCTGCAACAGGCAAGGGAGACTTGGTATTGAAGGAAAACGGAACCTGGGCACTGGCAGAAGGCGTAAAGGACAACAGCTACAAGCTCTTCGGCGGTAACCTCTATCCAGGCGTTGCCAAGGTAGAAGTTGACGAGAATGGTGAAGCAGTGAAGCAGCGCCTGGGTAACACCGTACCTACCACAACGGGTGGTTTCGGTTTCGACGGTCACGTTGGTAACTTCGACTTCAACCTGTTCTTCAATTACTCATTGGGCAACAAGCTGGTGAACGGTACCAAACTTGCCAACTCATTCTACGCAGGCTCAGCCAAGAACTACAACCTTGTGGATGACTTCAACGTAGGCAACCGCTATACCTGGATTGACCCAGCCAACGGTAACAACATCGGCCGCCCATCAGCTAGCCTCATCACAGAATATGGTGGTGTAGAAAAGGTGATGAACCGCTTGAACGAGATCAATGCCAACGCCAATATCTACAATCCAGCAGGCGTATCAACCATGCAGCTCATCAGCTATGCTGTAGAAGATGCATCATTCTTGCGTCTGCAGAACGTAACAGTGGGTTACACCTTGCCAAAGAAGTGGGTAAACAAGTGCTATATGCAGAACGTACGCATCTACTTCACAGGTTACAACCTGCTTTGCTTCACTAACTACTCAGGCTACGATCCAGAGGTTGATACAAGTTCCAAGAAGAACCCAATGACCCCAGGTATCGATTATGCAGCTTATCCAAAGAGCCGCACCTTCGTAGGTGGTATTAACGTTACATTCTAAAACTTTATAAGATAATAACAATGAACAAGATATTATATGCATTTGCATTGGCAGGCGTATTAGGATTGTCTTCATGCTCCGACTTCCTGGATCAGACCTCTCCATCAGAGATGACAGCAGAGAATACCTACGCCTCACCTTATTATACCAATCTTCGCGTCAATAAGCTCTATGGCGGAATGGCTCAGGACCGTACCTACGCACAGGACCTGTCTATTGTATGGAACCTGAACAGCGACTGCGAATTGATTGACGGTCTTGGCAGCAATGCTACCAACACCTCAAGTGAACGTGGTAACATGAACTATAACATGGACCCGGGATGGAGCAAGATTAGCGGCGTATGGGATGCTGAGTATGGTATCATTGAGGATGCCAACCAGATTATCGAGGGTATCCGCAGCAGCGCAACTCTCACTGCCGGTGGTGCTAACCAGAAGTCTATGGAACGTAGCCTCGGCGAGGCACTCACCATACGTGCCATGGTTTACTTTGACCTGGTTCGTATTTTCGGTGATATTCCTTTCAAGGTTGAAGCATCAAAGTCTGACTTGAGCAACGCTTACCTGGAGAAGACCGACCGCGATGTGATTATGGATTCCCTGATGAACGACCTGGATGAGGCTATCAAATACTTACCATGGGCAGATCAGGCAACAGGCTATACCACAGAGCGCACAACCAAGGGTTATGCTCACGCTCTCCTGGCACAGATTGCCATGACACGCGCCGGCTACGCCATCCGTGAAAAGTCAAAGGATGGATATGAGACAGCATCTTACAGCGATGCTACTTATCCAACACAGCGCCCTGGTGCAGCAGACCGCAAGGCTCTCTACGAGCGTGCCCTGAAGCACTGGTCTGCTATCATCAACGACAATACTCACAATCTCAACCCATCTTTCGAGAACGAGTGGTACTTGATTAACCAGCTCTCTCTCGACAAGACTTACCACGAGAACCTCTTCGAGATTCCTTTCGGTGAGAACGTAACTGGTGAGTTGGGTTACACTGTAGGTGTCCGCATGAATGGTGTTACAACAGAATATGGCTATGGCAACTCATCTGGTAAGATGAAGGTTACTGCACCTCTGCTCTATTCTTACGACAAGAAGGATACACGCCGTGACATCACTTGCGCCAACTTTGAAATCAAGCAGGATGGCAGCAACACCATAGAGAGCATGATCAAGAATGCTCCTTTCGGTATATATGTAGGAAAGTGGGATGCCCGCAAAATGAACAACACCTGGTTGCAGAACAACCTGAAGGCTACAGCTAAGCACACTACAGGTATCAACCCTGTAAAGATGCGCTATGCTCAGGTATTGCTCTACTATGCTGAGTGCATGAACGAGTTGGCTGGCAATCCAGATGCCAACTACGAAGGTTCAGCAAACGGCATGACAGCCCGCCAGGCTCTGGAAGCAGTTCACACTCGTGCCTTCAATAAGGATGACAAGAACGATGCCAAGGCTTACGTCAACAACATTGCTTCTGACAAAGACGCATTCTTTAATGCTCTCGTTCAGGAGAACATGTGGGAGTTTGCTGGTGAAGGTATCCGTAAATACGACCTGATTCGCTGGAACCTCCTCGTAGAGAAGATCAAAGAGTTCAAACAGACTTATCTGGCTGAGCTTGCAGATGGTACTTACCAGAAGACCATCTACTTCAACTACCTGGATGAGAAGAAAACCAAGATTGACTTCTCTAGCGTAACATGGTATGGTATTCCTGACGGAAAAACATCTGCTGACTACGATGGCAGCATCGACTCATTCGGTGCAGCTAAGTTGGATTCTGGTTCTGATACACAGGTTGACGTAAACCTGCCATCTATCAGCAGCGGTCTCGTTAGCGATGATGTGGCAGTGAAGAACCGCTATCTCATGCCAATCGCTTCAACAACCATCTCTGCAACCAACGGTAAGATTCACAACTCTTATGGTTATGCAGACTAATTCATCTTTAATCAAAAAAGACAAGAAAAATGAAGAGCATTAAAAACATATTGGGCACAGCGTCTATGATGGCATTGGCTCTGTCGGCTACTTCTTGTACCGATGGCAATGACTGGGACGTAGATGGCAGCCTATCAAGATTGTTCGGTCTCAATGGTGACAAAATCACCGTTGAAACTGCCGAAACATCAGCTACGGTTACATTCTCTGCCTTCACATCAAAAGCAGTTCCTTCACCAGAGTACTATGTATTCGAGGTAAGCAAGGACTCTCTTTACGAAGGTGTTGAGAATGCTAACATCATCAAATTCGGAGAAGATAAGACCTTGACTTCATCTCCAGTAGTTCTCTCTGGTCTCGATGGCGACAGCAAGTACTACATGCGTGTAAAGGCTATGTCTTCAACAAGCAATGAGTCTAAGTGGGTTTACTACAAGGATGGTTCATCTTTTAAGACAAAGGCAGAGCAAATCTTCAACAATGTAGAGGCAACCGACCTCTTCGAGGATCACGTGAACTTGAGCTGGACTCCAGGTGCTGATGTTACTCACATCACTTATGCAAACACTAATGATGCAGAGAACATCCAGACTATCAATTTGACAGATGAGGAAAAGGCAGCTGGTAAATATACTCTTGGTGGCTTAAATCCAACAAGCACTTATACCATCACTATCTATAAGAATGACGTAAAGCGCGGTCAGTTGCAGGTTACAACTCCAGCAGCTATGCCAGCAGCCAACTTCAAGTATTCACTTGCCAGCGATGTAACTGTCATCTCACAGGATCTTATTGACGAGATTGCAGAAAAGGCTAAGGCTGCAGCAGGTAACGAGACCAACTATAGTGCAACCATCGGTATTCCTGCAGGTGCTAAGGTAGCTCTTTATGGTATAAATGATTCAGACGGCGGCAAGACCAATGTAACCATCCCAGACGGAATGTCTGTTACATTCTTCGGTTTGGCAGGTGGTGATGCGCCTACCATCAATCTTGACAAGAACTTCGATATTGCAGGTTCACATGCATTTATCAAGTTCCAGAATGTGAAGTTGGAAGAAAATGGTGCTGGCTATTTCATCAACCAGAGCAAGGCTTGTACTGTAAGCGAGTTCACTTTAGAGAATTGTGAGGTTAGCAACCTCAAGACATCATTCTTCCGTCTTCAGGGTAGTGACGCTAAGTCTATCGGCAAGCTGACTTTGAAGAACAGTATCTTCACCAAGCTCTGTGCAGGTTATGGATTCATCCATGTAGATGCAGGAAGCGGTGCAGGTCATGTTGATAATGTTGAAATTGACGGATGTACATTCAACAGCATCTGTGTAACCGGTAAGGTATTTATCTTCAGCAAGAAGACAGATATGCAAGACATCACCATCAAGAACAGTACATTCTACAACTGTAATGGTAATGGTCAGTACTTCGTTGACTTCAACACTGACACATTCGGACCAAGCACCTTCACTATTGAGAACTGTATCTTCGGTAAGAGTGCTGATGAAGCTACTAATAAGAACATTAGAAGCAAGACTCCAGCAACTGTGGCAAACAGCTTCAGAACAACAGACTTCTTCAAGGTGATTAAGGGCGTGAATGATACAGAGTTCAGCTCTACCCAGTTGTTCAAGGACCCAGCCAATGGCGACTTTACCATCAAGGCTGGTACTTTGAAGGAAAAGGCTGGTGACCCACGCTGGTATGTAGTAGAAGATTAATCCACAAGGATTAACATCTCATATAAATTTAAGAAAAAGAGGGTGTGTCATAAGTCTATGGCGCACCCTTTTCGTTTTTTCTCCTTTT
>ERZ809201.751-NODE-751-length-13727-cov-8.410108_pt1 | contig 13727 bp, 9 predicted proteins | sample MGYA00520516_ERZ809201 | MGnify/ENA primary metagenome ERZ809201 (study PRJEB31570, sample SAMEA3213006) | Homo sapiens | biome: human-gut; feature: human gut; material: fecal | place: Sweden | collected 2011 ... | reverse complement strand
GAGATAGGGTAGAGAAGCGTCGGGTCACGGAGAGAAATATCAAAAAGGCCGATGCGCTCAATGATGAACGGCTTGCCGTCCTCCAAATATACCGTATCGCCTACGGAATACGGGAATGGCTGCGGGGCGGGAGCTGTTTCGGGAACTTCCGCAACTGCTTCCTCCGGCTCATGCCAGCGGTATTGCTCCACATCCTCATCCGAAACATGAATGAGATCGCTGAAATCAAGGTTTTCCAGCTCGTTGGTAATAATTTCTTGCAAAGAGCCGTACTGCCGGGTTTCCAGATGCTCGTCATCCAGATAGCGCTCCAGCCGGTAATTCACAAGGTCAATGTTCACCTGAATGGGAATCTCATCGTCTGTGACGGTGGTGTAGGCGACGCCGATCTTCGCCGGGTCGCTGAAATCCGCCTCTGAGCCGTATTCACCCCGGCAGAAGTCGGAGATCAGCCCCTTTGCCCGTTCCATGAGCGCCTGCTCCGCAACACGCTCCGCATCCTGCATCACACGCTGGATAAATGGATCGCTGTTCAGCTTTTCGGGGTCAACCACTTTGCCGCCCACAATGCCACGCCGGGCGAGAGCTTCCCGGATAGCAACGGGGTCAATATCATCGAAATTGTCGCGTTCCGCCTCGGTGTAGAAGTTATCGGATTGAATGAGTTGGGCAATCCGCCGCTGCACCTTCGGCCATGTCAATTCAACGGTTTCCGGACTTCCTGCGCGGACGATAAAGAGATTGTTGCCCTCCTTGCCGCCGTACTCGTGAGCAAGCCATGTAGCAGTTTCTTTTTCACGTCCGTGCTGCTCCATATACCGCACCACGGCGTGTTTGCTCTCGACATTTCCGTTCCATGCACGGAGTGCATCGTCTATATCGTCCTGCGAGAGCGGGCGCAGCAGATCATGAAGCCGCTCATAGGTTCCCTCAAAAACCTCCTGATGCAAGTGGTTGCGGAATTCTGGAACATCCGAAAATAGCCGGATAAGCTCCATATCTTTTGAATTGAGAACGGCGCGGCGCACGGCTGCATTACACTCGATCTCCGCATTTTCTCGGTCAGAGTGACCGCAGGCGTTGCGATAGGCCGTATCCTCCGAAACCGCTGCCATCACCACCGGCCTGTAATGCTCCAAACGTTCCTGCACCGTGGGCTGAACTTGCTCTGCGGCAGAATCGCGGAATACCCTTGTCCCATCTGCACCGAACTCCGCTTCATAAGCATTGATGGCGGCTTCTGCTTCATGGTCGATAGAGCGCAGCGTGTAAATGTGGCGTTCACCTCTAAAGTCCGGCGCTTCGGCAATCGTCACATCATACTTATCGCGCAATTTCTCCACATACATCTCTAAATTGTGCGACGGTACACCGCACATCTCCACACGGCCAGCGCCGGGGATGTTGCGGGTGGTCAGGTTCATATCCAGCAGCTCCGCCGCCTGTTTTGCGTCCTCGCCATACATCTCAAAGAAATCCCCCACCTGAAACAGCACGATGTTGTCCGGGTGGGCTTCCTTAATGGCGTTATAGCTGTCGTAGGCGGTGTTTCGCACCACATCCTGTGCCTGCGCCTTATCATAAAGCGCCTGTTCGTCAGGTGTAAAATAGCGGTTCATCCGAATCAGCTCAGAGATGCGCGAAGCGACCTTGTTCCAATTCATTTGAACATCTGCACAGCCCGCTTTTTTCAGCGTGATGCCCTTGCTGCCGTGATCTTCATAGCTGCCGCTTTCTCTGGATACGGCATGGGTATGCCCGCCGATGCCGTACTCCTTTTTCAGAAAATCGGCATTCTCCTTGGGAGTGTGCGAAGTCTGGAAAAACGCATAGATGCGGGTCTTTCCACCCTCAAAGCTGCTCCCGTTTGCAAGAGAAGCCGCAATTTCATCTTCGGTGATAAACCTGCCGGTTTCTGGAATAGCCTCCATATCGGAGCGAAATTCCTTTCGCGGAAGGGACAAATCTTCCAAACGTGTGAGAAGTGTCTGCGGCCGGTGGTAATGGAAGCGCAGCAGCGCACGGTTTTCGCGGTAGGCGTCCATGAATACCTTGTATTCTGACAGGAGCCTTTCCCGGAACGCCGGATTCAGCAGATCGTCCGTCAGACGCTCCGTTTCCTCTGGAAAGCTGGTGCTATGGATATTACCCAAGCAGGACAGATACCCCAGCGACTTTGCTTCATCCGAGAAATCGTGATAAAGGTTCCAGATATCCACAGCAATACCCAGCCGCTCATAGCGCGGGGCTTCCGTGACCTCAAGATTGGTGGCAAATGCGCCGCCGTCCAGAAGCTCCTCAATACGCTCCGCCGCATCTGCCCAGCCTATCACTTGGGCAGAACGAAGATAGCGAGAGGTATCTCCGGTTGCAATATGGATACCATCGTCCCCGTACCATGCGGAAAACCTGCCGTTATCCGTAATCAGGCCGTTGCCGCCGTAGTAGAGCTTTTTGAGAAATACCGCGCGATCCTCTAAAGGCTTTTGCTTGGAGAATTCCGCAGCAATTTTCATCCGCGCTGCATCCGCATTACCGCCCGCGCGCAGGATGTGGTCAATATCATCCTGAGAAATGAACATAGAAAAAGCGGAGGGTGTTACACTCTCCGCTTCTGTGATGGATTGAATTTGTTCTGCCTCTGAGGGGAAGAAGGACATCTGCGCCCCAGCAGGGGCATCGAACATATTTAGCTGAACACCAGTTCCGTGAGGATCGTTTCCTCGGCCTGCGCTTTCAGCGTGTTCATCAGCCCTACCCACTTCATCGGGTCGCTGGCTTTCAGCGCTTCCGTCACGCCCGCTGACTTCATCAGCTCCGGCATCATCTGTTCCAGTCGGTTGTTCGCTGCCTCGTCGATCTCCCGCAGATGGGGGTACAGCTTCTCGGACAGCAGCAGGCTGTTCCACAGCACCGGACGATGCTCCTTCAGGTAATTCTTCCGCATCCTGCCGTACTTGCCCAGCGGGGCTTGCGGCTGCTCTGTCAGGCTCAGGTCGGGAATCAGATAATCCCCGCTGCGGGTGTAGGTCAGTTCGCTCATGGCTTTCGCTCCTTTCCGCGATTTTCTCGCGCTCGTAATTCTTGATGGTGACTTCGATCTGCCGCAGCACCAGCTCGCTGGACTGGCTGATGGCCGTTCCAAGAGCGGCAACGGTCTGCGGGGTATTGAAATCAAAGACATTCAGAAAATCCTCATGCTCGAAGTAATCTCCCGGCTGCATCCCGCAGCGGGACAGCAGCGCATAGGTGGTGCTGACAACGGCGGCGTTCCGAAAAGCGGCTCCGATGTTGAACTCATCATAGTCCTCCAAAAAGGAACCGTCAACGATGCCGACAATATCGCGCCGGTTGTCGTGCCAGTATTCATCTACAAGCTGCGCCGCCACACGCTCCAACTGATCGGCAAGTCCGTTTTCACCGGAAACATCGAAGCGCTGTTCCAGCGCCGCAGATACCACCTCACGATGCTCCTGCCGGTATTCCCAAAGATAAGGGCGGCGAGAGTTCTCGCCGCCGCCCGTATCGGAAACATCGAATACATATCGGAGTTTGGGTTGGTCGCTGCTGGTATCCACAAGGGCGATGCCCTTGCTGCCTCGCCGCACATAGCGGCGCATCTGCTTATTCCAAAGGTCGTATTCCGCGCAGGCCGTGGCTTCCGGGCGCTGGGCGAAAATCATGAGCTGTTCATTGTAGGGGTACTTATACAGCCTTGCGGCGGTGGTCAGAAATGCCGTCCACTTCTGGTAGCTTCCCGTGATCTGCTCCGCCGTGCGGTCTGCCATCTGCGCATAGAGCTGTACTTTACTCGGCATCCATATCCTCCTTTTCAAAATCGGGGAACAGGTCGAGCGCGTCATATTCCGCGTCGCTCATCCTGCGCAGCTTTGCGATGGCGCTGTCCGTCAGCTCCCGCAGCTCCGTTTCATCCGCAGCGAGGTAGCCGCGCATTTCCTCCAGCGCCGCGATCAAGCCCGTGCGGGTGCCGGTGTTGTAGAGGCTCATAAGCTGGCGTTCTTCAAAGGTGATGTTCATATCAAAGCTCCTTTTCCGCGCTCTTTTTGGGCGCTGTTTTGTGTGGACGTTCTTGGGCCGGTTGGCTTTTGAGCTGCTCCAGCACAGATTTCTTCTTTTCCCGGTGTGCCGCCTCTGCCAAATCCATCAGGGAGATGGACATACCGGCCTTGACCTGTGCTTCAAGGTCGGCGACGGTGGGCTGTTTGGGGCCGTTGTTGATAATGCCGTCAATCATGCCGTAATCGTCCTCCATCGACATTTCGGCGGCTTTCAGGTAATTCTCCGGTTTCTGAAAGGCGGGCAGCTCCTGAAATCCCATGCTGTCACAGTAGTGATAGGATACCTTGCCGTCCTGTTTCAGCGCAACGATGTCGCTGACGGAGAGACTGTGTCCCGCAAAATCGCCGGGGCGCTCGTCGTTGAAAATGTAGTAGAAGTTTTCGAGGATTCTGCCGGTATCATCGTCCGGGTACACCTCGCGGGTATAGACGGCTTCATAGTTGGCCGGGTCAGGCGGCGCAGCCAGACTGCCGAGACTGGCGAAACGCAGCTCGACCGGCGCGTCCCGGCGCAGTTGATAGATCGCCATAGAATCGGTGGGGCTGTTCAAAAAGCGCTGCTCTACATCGCGGGGCGGGATATGGCCTTTGACCGCATCCCAATCCGGTTGTGTGATCCCGAACATTCCGTCATGCTTGATGATGTCCTCGGCCTCAAAAACCATTTCCTCAGCATTGTCGGGATGGAGCATATAAACCGTGATGTCATGCTCCAGCAGCTCCAGCGCCCGGTCTTTGGAAAGCGGGAGCATATCGCCGTCCAGATACCCATAGCTGCGCATATCGTCCACCGTCAGCGTGGGGTCGGGCATCGGGGTGGCCTGTTCCAGCTCTGGCGAAGTTGGAAGTGTGCCTGCGGCACGAGAACCGGCCTCCTCGTGAACAACCTGATTGTCGTCCGATGACAATTCGAGTGAGTACAAAATCCCTGCAAACTTGTTTGACAAAACTTCAAACGGCACGGTCTTATCATAGCCATGTGTTTCGCAGATACGAATCGCAGCCGCCAAAAGAAAGTTTACATCATCGTCATGTACTGTTCCGCTTTCCAGAAGGTGTAGAGTGTCCTTGTCGTAAAGTTCATAGGCATATTTTGCACCATCTTCTGTTATGCGAAGATGCTTGCTCCCACCATCAACCGCATACCAACGCTCATTAGCGTCGAGTTCCTTTAAGGAAGTGTGACTTTTCTGAAATGTCTCAACTTCCAACAGCAGCTCATTCGCTCTGTGCGCGTATTCATCGCTCTGCTCAAGTGTTTCGGACAGGAAGCCTTTTATCTCATCTGCTCCTGTCAACAGATCTTCGTAGAAATGCTGGAGGCAATCTTCCTGACTTGCAAATTCGCTGAGAAAGGCAAGGCCATTCGCATCGAGATACAGCTCTGAAATGCTTTTTGCCAAGTCAGCCGCAGACATATTGCTGTTCTCTTTTAATTGGCTTTCCGCTTGCTCGGATTTCTCCACAGAAATGCCGCGCTCCTTGCAAATCTCCGCAAAGTGCCGGTCAATGTCCGTAATCAGCTCGGATGCCGTCTTATTGATAGTTTCCAGACTGGCGCGAAGCTCTTTCAGCTCCTTGCCCTTTGACCATGTGGCGATATAGCCGAAGCTGTTTTCGCCCGTTTCAATGCCGTAATACTGGCAGACCGCATAGGAGATGCTTTCGGCCTCGACCTCCTCGGTGTTGCGGCTCTTTTCGCCGGGGACAAGGATCGTCTCACCATCGTCCGCAAGCTCCGTCATGTGTTCGTAGTCGTGGAGCTTGGCGTGGGCGATCTCATGGACGGCGGCGCATACCGTCTGCACCTCACTCATACCGGCGCGGATGGTGATGCTCTGCGCCTTAATGCTGAAAAAGCCGTCCGTATCCCGCGCAACGGGCTTTATCTCCATCGGAACGGGAGAAGCGCGGCGCAGCGCCTCCATGAAAACCTCATACTGCTGCACATTGCCGCTCAGATCGGCGGCAAGCTGGGGCAAGGGCTTTCCCGCAGTCTGCGACACATCAAAGACGGACACCACCTTGAACATAGGAATACGGATTTCCTTTTCCTCAATGATGGCCTTGCCGTCTGCGTCCAGCACCGGCGCATTGGTTTCGGGGTCGGTCTTGATTTCCTCGACCTTTTTCTTATAGGGAGTGGGAGCGATGATGCGAATGCCTTTTTCGCCTTTCAGGACGTTCCTGCCGAACTGATCGCGCCACTTGTTGAAGCCCGCCACATGGGTGGCGTCGGGGCGCTGCATATAGATGAGCATGGTGTTGTTGACCGAGTAGCGGTGAAAGCGGCTCATGGTGGAGAGATACTGCCGGTACTTATCGCTCTCGAACAGCTCCTTGATGCCGTTTTCGATGCTGTCAACGATCTCCCGCATCCGGTCTTTGTTGGTTTGTTTTTCAGCCATGATGATCTCCTTTCAGAAAAAATAGCGCCCCTGCGCAGAAGAAAACACATCCTGCACAGGGGCGATTCTCCGCAGATAGACGTTGTTTTTGGGCTTGCGGATAGAATGACGCAGCCCCTTGTGATTCCGCATGAAAAAAGCCTTGCGGCACGGGGCTTTTACGCCCTCTATCTGCGGAGGTTCCAGTATTGTTCACGCTTCCGTTTGGCGTCCTGCTTTCGGCGCTCCTGCTTGGCGCAGGCGGGGCAATATTTGGCGCGATTGGAGAAAGAATAGACCGGCTTACCGCAGACGGCGCAGCGCTTTCCCGGCCTTTCCCGCATCACGTCGGCCAGCAGCTCATGGTCGGCGGGAAGTACCGCGTTTCGGAACCAGTTGCACAGCAGCGAGTAGGAAATACCCTGTACGCAGACGCAAGGCTCTCCATCATCCAGCGCGAGGCAGTTGCCGTGATCGTAATTGCAGCAGAGCTTCCGAATGAGCTTCTTGGCGCGGCGGAGCTGCTTGTGATTCATACGCGGCGCATCAGCCATTGTCAAACACCAGCTTATAGCCCGCGCGCTGCCCATCGTCCTCCAGAAGAACGACGGCATCATAGGTTTTCCCGGTTTTTTCCGAGTAGCAGCCTTTCAGCGGGACGCGGCCATTTTTCAAAAGCGCAGCGGCAAGGGATTTTGTCAGCACCTTTTTCTTGGCGGTGAAAAAGCGGCTGTTTTTCCAGAGAACAAAGGAACAGGCACGGTTCTCGCAGAAAAAGCCTTTCGGTGATTCCGTTACCTCGGCCCCGCAGCGGGGACACCTGCCGACTACCTCGCGCCCGGAGGGGAACAGGACTTCCGCACCGGGGATGGGCTTGTAGGTCTGCACCAGCTCATTCAGCATGGCGGCGATCCCATCCATGAAGCTGTCCGGGGCGATTTCACTGCGCTCGATCTCTTTCAGGCGGTGCTCCCATTCAGCGGTGAGCTGCGGAGACTGGAGCTGTTCAGGCAGAACGGTGATAAGCGCCGTGCCGGTGGAGGTGGGCAGCAGATTTGTGATCTTTTTGGACTTCCTGCGCTCCACAAAACCGGAGGACACCAGCTTTTCAATGATACCGGAGCGGGTCGCCAGGGTTCCGATGCCCTTGCGCTCGGCATCATCTGGCATATCCTCCTTGCCCGCGTTTTCCATCGCGGCCAGCAGCGTATCCTCGGTGAAATGCTTGGGCGGCGTGGTTTTTCCGGTCTTGACCGACGCGGCAGATACGGAAAGCGTCTGATTATCCGTTACCACCGGCAGCGCGGGCGCTGCCTCCGTCTGCTCCTGCTCATAGCGCTTCCAGCCGGGAGCAAGGACGGTTTTACCCTTGGCGGTGAAGCCCTGACCGGCACAGTCCACCGTAATGACCGTTTCTGCGTAGCGATGGGGTTCATCTACCGCACGAAGCAAGCCCCTTGCCGCCAGCTTCAGCACCTCGCGTTCGCCCAGCGGCAGAGAGGCCATATCTACCTTTTCCGCGCTGATGGTGGGAACAATGGCGTGGTGATCGGTGACTTTTTTACTGCTGCATACCTGCTTGGCGCAGATGGTCGGCGGCTTCTCCATGCCGCAGACAGCGGCAGCGGCGGCGACAAGGCCGGGGACGCTGCCCTCCATATCGTCGGTCAGATAGCGGCTGTCGGTGCGCGGGTAGGTACAGAGCTTCTTTTCATAGAGCGCTTGGAGATAGTCGAGGGTCTGCTGAGAGGTGTAGCCGAGAACGCGGTTGGCGTCGCGCTGGAGGGAGGTCAAATCGTAGAGCGCGGGCGCTTTCTCAGACTTTTCCTTGCGCTCCACGCTTTTGACGGTTACTGTCTTGCCCTTGCAGGCGTTGGCGATGGCATCGGCATCCTTTCTGTCTTTCATTCGGTCTGTCGCGGCGGGAAAGCCGCAATCGAGCTGGACGGTGTAGAACGGTTCTGCCACAAATGCGGAAATTTCCGCCTCGCGCTGTACCAACAGCGCCAGCGTGGGCGACATGACGCGCCCAATGTTCAATGTGCGGCCATACGTCAGGGAGAAATACCGCGTGGCGTTGATACCAACCAGCCAATCAGCCTTGGCGCGGCAGAGGGCGGATTGATGCAGGCCATCATAGTCGCGCCCAGACTTAAGCTGCTGGAAGCCGCTGCGGATGGCATCATCCTCCATTGAAGAAATCCAAAGCCGCAGAATCGGCTTGGAGCATCCCGCAAGGCAGTAAACCGTGCGGAAGATCAGCTCACCCTCGCGCCCAGCGTCGCAGGCGTTGACCACCTCTGCCACATCCTCCCGGCGCATCAGCTCCCGCAGAATGTCAAACTGCTTCTGCTTTTCAGAGCGGACGATGAAGCGGAACGAGGTAGGAATGATGGGCAGCGCCGCCAGCGTCCATTTGGCATCATCAGCATTGTAAACGGCGGCGTCGGCCAGCTCTGCCAGATGCCCGAAGCACCACGACACGATGTACCCGCCGCCCTCCAGATACCTGTCATGCCGTGATTTAGCACCCAGCACGGCGGCGATGCTCTGCGCCACGGAGGGTTTTTCGGCGATCACAAGGCGCATGGTGCTGCCTCCATTCTCTTTACGTCACGGTAACAGGGGCGAACGCAGCTCTGTCCGAAGCGCTTGCAGCCATAGCAGAAGTGTTCCTTGGCAGCGGCGGGAGGGCTGTCCTCCCGCGCTGCTTTCGGCTTCTGCATCATCAGGCGTTCCAGCGGGTTATTGGTGAAATATCTCATGCGTCCGTATCCTCCGTAGTATCCTGTTCCGGTTCGTCCTCATACGGCTCAAACTCATATTCGTCCTCATCCTCACCGTAGTCATAATCGTCCAGATCGGAGCTGCCTTTGGTCTGCGGCTTGGCCTTTTTCTGTTTGAAAATGTAGAACGCGGCACCGCCGCCCAGCGAGACGATCAGCAGAACAACAAGGATGCCGCCCACGCCGCTCTTTTTCTCCGGTTCCTCGGCGGCGGGTTCTGTCGGCTCAGCGGGGACTTCTATCTTTGCCTCCTTGCCCACGCACTCGGTCATGTTGACCGCGCAGACGGGGCAGGATGTATTGACCGTACCGGCCACGCATTTTGTGGTGCAGGAGCAAGTGGCGGGCGTTTCTTCCTCGCCGGTCAGCGCCATCAGGTCAGCCTCATCCACCTGATTTAAGAAGTGGACGGTTTCTTCGCCCTCATCGTCGCGGTCAATAATCATGTAAAACACATTGCCGTTCTTGCTTTCCAGCGTAATGAACTGTTTCCCTGCCTTGGTGCTGGAGCCAATATCGTCGATCAGCGTCAGATTGCCGTCCGGTGTCAGCGCGTCGCTGCCGCCCGTCATGCTGCCGACAAGGAGCTGCCAGAGGTCGGCCAGCTCTTTTTCATCAAACGGAAGCGTAATGCCGCCGATGCTCACGGTGCTGTCGGCGGCGTCGGTGACGGTCAGATAGCCGCCGTACACATAGCCCACACGGGCGGGTAGCAGGATTTTTACCCAATCGCCGTCCCTGCCAATCACATCGACCACCGTGCCGTTGGGGAGCTGCGTAAACGCGGTGTTGTCCAGTCCCGCGCCGGTGCGGACATTCAGGCTGCCGCCGTTGGTCGTGACCGTGCCGATTTGTTTTGTTTCCTGCGTGTCTGCGGCGATGCTTTCGGCGGCAGGCAGCGCATCATCAGGATAATCACCGCCGCTGGCAAAGGCGGAAACGGGGAGAATCCCGATGCACAGGAGCATCAGCAGCAGACTGATAAAAATGCGCGGTGTGTTTTTAGTCATGGTTCAACGCCTCCTTTTCCGAAGTGGCCGGTGCAGGCGCGGCCTGCATACGGCGGAACAGCTCGGCAAACTGCTCCATCGTCATGCCGTTCTCACGCACCATGCCGATGATGTCGGTGTCCTCCAGCTCACGAATCTGCTTTTCCAGCTCGCGGTTGCGGCCTTGCAGATCGGAAATTTTGCCTTTGTTCTTCTCCAGCTCTCCACGGAGCTTCATAATTTTCGGGTTCATATCGTTCACTCTCCTTTACGGCAAGCGCCCATAACGGTAGAAATGGGACTGCCAATAGCTTGAATTTAAGTTTGCATAAGAGATCGGATCTCCGCAGTGGATCATCATATTGTTGCCGACGTAGATACCCACATGGCTGACACCGGGGGTATCATACGTTCCGGTGAAAAACACCAGATCGCCCGGTTTGACGTTGGCAGAGGATACGGGCGTACAGATATTGCAAAGTCCCTGCGCGCCCAGCCTGCCCACATCCCAACCGGAATGATTGATGACCCAACTGACGAAGCCCGAACAGTCAAACGAGGTGGAGGGACTGCTGCCGCCCCAAACGTAGGGGTAGCCGAGATACTTTTCCGCTTCCTTGATGATGGCGTCAAATACCTCATCGTCCAGCGCCTCCGGGGGAATGTCGTAGTCGGTATAGCTGCCCTCCACATACTTGCCGATGTAGCCTGAACCGGGGAACAGGTCGGGACGGTTGCCGAGGGTGGCCATATAGGTGGCGTACATTCCGAGCTGTTCCTCGCTCATAATGTAGACGGGAACATGAGAGAGGTTGAAGTTTTCCAGCGTGACCGTGCAGATGTAGTAGTCATACGGCACCTGATAGGTGTCCGTATGGGTGTTGCCGTCCGCGTCCGTCCATGTGTCGGTTTCTGTGCGGTAGCGGGTTTCCACCACCACATCCTCGGTCAAAATGTACTGGCGGTCAAAGAGCATCTGGAGCGTACCCTGCACCTCATCCAGCGTCCATTCCCCTTGATGCAGCGCCGTAATCATGGAAATGAGTACATAGGGGTCATGCTCGATGGTGTCCAGATCAAAGTGGTACTCATCGTAGTCATGGGTGCTTTCGTAGGTGTCGAGGTAGCGCTGAAGCTCTGCCTCCATTTCGCAATACTGCGCTTCCGCGCCCAGCATATCGGCGTCCTGCGACGGATAGGTACTGGCCGCGATCCCGGAGCCGACGCCATCCATCATCACCGAGCAGGAGGACAGGCCGTTGAGCAGAAATGCCAGCATCAGCAGAATTGCGGCGGCAATGGCAAAGCCGCGCCGGTGTTCCCACACATATTTGCCCGCTTTCTCAGCCTTTTCAGCGGCTTTTTTCGCGGCCTTGGCAGTATTCTCTGCCGCCTTTGCCGTAGTCTGCGCCGCCTGATTGTGCTTGGCAGCGGCATACTGCTTCTTAATTGCCTGCTTCTGCTGCCATTTGGAAACGGGATTGCTGGTGGGGCTGTCGATCTCTGCTTTCTTCTGGAGCGCGTCAAGATTGGCTCGTTCCAACTTTTTCTCTGCACGGATGGCAGCACGATAAGGCTTGAGCTGATGGGCGCGGTTGGCAGACTGCACCAGCCGCCCGCCGCTCTCCACGGCTTGCTCTACCTTGTGCGCGGCCTCTACGCCTACATTGTCATCCTCGCTCTGCCGCACCTCCCGATGAACCTGAGAGAGAATGAGGTTGGCGGGGGCATCCTGCACGGCATGGGTCAGCTTGGAGGGCGGCTTTTTCTTATCCACTTCCTCAAAACGGAGCTGCGTTTTGACCTTGCCGGTGGCCGGATCAAAGCCGCGTTCCTTTTTGACCACGGTTTTCTTGGGGATTTTTGCCTGCGCCTTATCCGCCTTGGCCTCCGCTTTTTTCACCCGCTTGATGGGCTTTTCCAGCTTCGGCTCGGCAAGATCGGCGTCGGAAAACTGCAAACGCGGTTCTCTTTTCATGCCGACGCCACCTCTTGCGGTTTGGTGGTCATGACGCGGTACAGCTCGGTGTCCTTCGGGAAGTGGTCAATGAAGGGCAGGATCGTGTTGCCGTAGAACAGCAGCCCCTCGCCCTCGCCGGAGTGGGTCACATAAGAAAGCTGATGCGGCGAAATGTTGAGCTGCTTTGCGAGAATCTGCCGGTCGCCAGCGGCCTGATTGAGCATATAGATGAAATCGCTGTTCTCAAAAATGTTCTCAACCTCGCGGCTGGATAACAGGTCTTTGACATTTTGCGTGATCCCGGTGGGGATGCCGCCCCATTTGCGATAGCGTTTCCAGATTTCGACACTGTACGAAGCCGTCTGTTCCTCCTTCAAAAGAAGATGGAACTCGTCAAGATAGTAGCGGGTCGTTTTATGGGCGGCGCGGTTGATGGTCACACGGTTCCAGACCTGATCCTGCACCACCAGCATCCCGATTTTTTTGAGCTGCTTGCCCAGCTCCTTGATGTCATAGCAGACGATGCGGCTGTTCACATCCACGTTCGTGTGATGGTTGAACACATTCAGAGAACCGGTGACGTAGATTTCCAATGCAGTGGCAATGTACTGCGCTTCCTTTTCATCCTGCGCACGGAGGGCGTTATACAAGTCCTCCAGCAACGGCATATTCTCCGGCTTCGGGTCGTTGAGGTAATCCCGGTAGACGATGCGCACGCAGCGGTCGATGATGGTCTTTTCCACAGGGGCAAGCCCGTCCTTGCCGCCGACGATCAGCTCGCACAGCGACAAAATGAAGTCGGATTTCAGGCTCAGCGGGTTATCATCGTCGCTGTAATCCAGATTCAAGTCCATCGGATTGATATAGCAGGGCGAACCGTCGTAGCCCTTGCCGGTGGGCGACAGCTTAATGACCTGACCGTGTAGACGCTCCACCAGCGGTGTATATTCGCCCTCCGGGTCACAGATGATGATGTCATCCTTGGGGCAGATAAGAAACGCATTGGTGATCTCGCGTTTTGCCGAAAATGACTTGCCGCTGCCGGGAGTGCCTAAAATCAGGCCATTGGGATTTTTCAGCAGCTTCCGGTCTACCATGATAAGGTTGTTGGAAAGAGCGTTGATGCCGTAGTACAGCGCCTCCGAACCGTTCTGGAACAGCTCCTGCGTGGTAAAGGGGACGAAGATCGCTACGCTGGAGGTGGTCAAGCCCCGCTGAATCTCAATCTGATTCAGCCCCAGCGGGAGGCTGCTCATCAGTCCTTCTTCCTGCTGGAAGTCCAGCCGGGTCAGCGCACAGTTATATTTCTGCGCGATGCTGGAGGTCTGGAAGATGTTGTTGTCAAGCTGCCGGGGCGTGTCTGCCGTGTTGAGAATGAGGAAGGTCAGCAGAAACATTCGCTCGTTGCGGGACTGCAAATCCTGCAACAGCTTCTTGGCCTCTGCGCCGTAGGTAGCAAGGTCGCTTGGAATGATGTCCATGTCGTACCCTGCACGGACGGCTTTCTTCTGTTCCTCGATTTTGGA
>ERZ809201.727-NODE-727-length-14130-cov-3.839716_pt1 | contig 14130 bp, 11 predicted proteins | sample MGYA00520516_ERZ809201 | MGnify/ENA primary metagenome ERZ809201 (study PRJEB31570, sample SAMEA3213006) | Homo sapiens | biome: human-gut; feature: human gut; material: fecal | place: Sweden | collected 2011 ... | reverse complement strand
GAGCGATGCCATGGCGGCCGAGATCCAGCGCCTCTGCCCGGAGTTCGACCTGCATTTTTACGATGCCGTTGCCCCCATCGTCACGCTCGAGAGCGTGGACATGGACAGCGCCTTTTTCGCCAGCCGCTACGACAAGGGCACGGCCGACTACGTCAACTGTCCCATGGATCAGGCGGAGTACACCGCTTTCGTGCAGGAGCTGCGCAACGCAAAGGAAGCGCCCATCCACGGCTTTGACGACGGTGCAGTCTTTGAGGGCTGCATGCCGGTCGAGGTCATGGCCCGCCGCGGGGAGGACACGCTGCGCTACGGCCCGCTCAAGCCGGTCGGCCTGCGCGACCCGCGCACCGGGCGCGACAACTATGCCGTCGTGCAGCTCCGGCGCGACAACGCCGAGGGCACGCTGTATAACATTGTCGGCTTCCAGACGCACCTGACGTTCGGCGAGCAAAAGCGCGTCTTTTCCATGATCCCGGCGCTGCGGAATGCGGAGTTCGTCCGCTACGGCGTCATGCACCGCAACACCTATTTAAATTCCCCGCAGCTGCTCGACCGATATTATCGTCTCCGGCGCGACCCGCGCATCCGCTTCGCCGGGCAGATGACCGGCGTCGAGGGTTATGTGGAGTCGTGCGCATCCGGCGCGCTCGTCGGCATCGAGACGGCCGCGCAGCTGCTCGGCCTGCCGCCTGTCGATTTCCCGCAAGAGACGGCCATCGGCGCACTGTCGCTGTACATTTCCGGCGGCAGCGTCGGCGATTTTCAACCCATGAACATCAATTTTGGCATCATCACACCGCTGGATCACCGCGTGCGCGGCAAGCGCAATAAGAACGCGGAGATCTCGGCGCGCAGCCTGCAGATCCTGGACGGGCTGAAACAAAAGGAGGTTTTTCATCTATGAGAATTCTTGTGGACGCAATGGGCGGTGACCTCGCCCCGGACGAGATCGTCAAGGGCGCGGTGCACGCGCAGCAGGAGCTGGGCGCGGAGATCGTGCTCGTCGGCCAGCGCGCCGCTATTGAGGCCTGCCTGCGCAATGAGCAGGCCAAGCTCGAGATCATCGACGCGAGCGAAGTCATCACCATGGACGACGACCCCAGCACAGCCACCCGCCGCAAGAAGGACGCTTCCATGACGGTCGCGCTCAATATGCTGCGCGACGGCAAGGGCGACGCGGTCGTCTCTGCCGGCAGCACCGGCGCGCTGCTCACCGGCGCTACGCTCATCGTCAAGCGCATCCACGGTATCCGCCGCGCGGCGCTGGCCCCTGTGCTGCCGAACGGCGACGCGGGCGTCATGCTCATCGACTGCGGCGCCAACGCCGACTGCACGCCGGAGTACCTGCTGCAGTTTGCCTATATGGGCAGCTATTATGCCCGCACCATGCTCGGCATCGCCGCGCCGCGCGTCGGCCTGCTCAGCAACGGCACCGAGGATCACAAGGGCTCTGAGCTCCAGCACGAGACGTTCCCGCTGCTCAAGGCGGCGGACGCCGCCGGCCGCATCCGCTTTATCGGCAACGTTGAGGCGTCGCAGGTGTTCAGCGGCGATGTGGACGTCGTCGTCACGGACGGCTTTACCGGCAACGTGCTGCTCAAGGGCATCGAGGGCAGCATCAAGTACATGACGCGCCAGCTCAAGGGCATTTTCATGAAAAACTTCAAGACCAAGATGGCTGCCCTTGCCATCAGGGACGAGTTCCACGCGCTCAAGGCATCGCTCGACCCGAACGAGGTCGGCGGCACGGCCATGCTCGGCATCAGCAAGCCGGTCATCAAGGCCCACGGCTCGTCTGATGCGCGCGCGATCTACAATGCCATCCGTCAGGCGATCGCCTTTGTCGATTCCGGCATCATTGACGACATCACGGCCAACATCTCCTATATGCGTGTGGACAGACACGCGACGAAGGAGAACGACTGATGGAGGCGCTGGAGGCCCGCCTGGGCTACACGTTCCGCGACCGGGCGCTGCTGGAGAATGCGCTCATGCACAGCTCCTATGCCAATGAAAACCGCGCGCGGGGCTATACCAGCAACGAGCGGCTCGAGTTTCTGGGCGATTCCGTGCTCGGTATGGTCACGGCGGCACGGCTCTATGCGCTCTATCCCGACATGCCGGAGGGGAAGATGAGCCGTCTGCGCGCCGAGCTCGTCTGCGAGCAGGCGCTGCACGGCGTGGCGCTTACGCTGCATCTGGGCGATTATATCCGCCTCGGCCACGGGGAGGAGCGCAGCGGCGGCAGAGAGCGGCCGTCCATTCTCGCCGATGCGGTGGAGGCGGTCATCGCCGCCATGTATCTTGACGGCGGGCTGGAGCCCGCGCAGCGCTTTATCCTCACGCACATCCTCAACGGTCTGGCCGAGGGGGAGATCCACCACGTCGAGGACTATAAGACCGAGCTGCAGGAGCGCGTGCAGCGCCGCGCCGGGCAGACGCTTTCCTATACCGTCTGCGCCGAGAGCGGCCCGGACCATAACAAGACATTCACCATGGCCGTGCTGCTCAACGGCAGCGAGATCGGCCGCGGCACCGGCCGCACGAAAAAGGAGGCGGAGCAGTCCGCCGCCCGGTGCGCGCTCGAACAGATGCCGCAATAACGGCATGCAGCCGCCTGCGTTTTCGCAGGCGGCTGCATTTTTTCACATCTGAAAAAATGCGCTCCGGCCGTTGCAAAATGGTATTTTTGGCGGTATACTCTACTTTGTATTACTTTGATTTGAGATATCAGCGGCGTCTCTGCACGCGCAGACGCCGGATATGCGAGGGATTTTGTGTACTTAAAAGCATTGGAGATTCAGGGCTTCAAGTCCTTCCCGGACAAGACGCGCCTGAATTTTGACCAGGAGATCACGGCGATCGTCGGCCCGAACGGGAGCGGCAAGTCGAACATATCGGACGCCATCCTGTGGGTCATGGGCGAGCAGCGCACGAAAACGCTGCGCGGTGGCAAGATGGAGGACGTCATCTTCGGCGGCACGGAAAAGCGCAGCCCCATGGGCTTTGCGCAGGTGTCGCTCATCCTTGACAACAGCACCGGCATCTTCGACACCGAGAACACCGAGGTCATGATCACCCGCCGCTATTACCGCAGCGGAGAGAGCGAATATTATATCAACCGCGAGGCCTGCCGCCTGCGCGATATCAACGAGCTGCTCATGGACACCGGCCTCGGCCGCGACGGGTACTCGATCATCGGGCAGGGCCGCATCGCCGAGATCGTTTCCGGCAAGAGCAATGAGCGCCGCGAAATCTTTGAGGAAGCGGCCGGCATCTCGCGCTACCGTTACCGCAAGGAGGAGTCGGAGCGCAAGCTCGCCCGCACGGAGGAAAACCTCCTGCGCATCAACGACAAGGTCGATGAGCTGGAGCTGCAGGTCGAACCCCTGCGCAAGCAGGCCGAGACGGCGAAGAAGTATCTCCGTCTGCGCGACGAGCTCAAGAGCGCGGAGGTCTCCGTCTGGATGGAGACGCTCGACCGCCTGCACGCGCAGGCCGAGACCGTCAACCACGATTATCAGACCGCGAAGGAGAATCTCGCCGGCGCGCAGCGTGAGCTCGAGCAGCTCTATGCCGCGTCGGAAAACATCGCGCAGAAGATGCGCGAGAAGGATCTGGAGTCCGAGCGCACACGCGAGCAGATCTCCGAGGCCGAGAGCGCCGCTGCCGAGTGCGAGAGCGCCGCGGCCGTCGTGCGCACGAACCTGCAAAACAGTGCCGACAGCATCGCGCGCCTGCGCGTGGAGGTATCCGAGCAGACTGACCGTGCGGACGCTCTGCAGGCACAGATCGACGCGCAGCAGCGCCGCCTGCAGGAGATCGAGGCCGAAAAGGCGCAGCACGCGCAGGAGATACAATCCGTGCTCGCCGAGATCGACCGCAACGCGGCCTCCTCCGGCGAGGCCGAGCGCGCGTACACGGAGCTGCTCGCCAAAGAGAGCGCGCAGAGCAGCGCGCTGGCCGAGTGCCGCACGCGCATCACGCTCCTGGCGGATAAATCGCAGGAGCTGCTCGATCAGGAAAACGCCGTCGCCACCGCCGCCGCGGAAGCGGCCGAGCATCTGGCGGCGCTTGAGACGCAGCAGCAGGAAAAGCAGACCGCACAGCAGCAGGCGCGCACCGCGTGCGACGCCCTGCGCGCGGAGCAAAGGGAAAAGGCCCAGCGCCTTTCCGCCTGTGAGCAGGCGCTCACCCGACAGCAGGAGCGGCTGTCCGGTCTGACGGTCGACCTGCGCAGCACCGAGTCGCGCATCCGTATGCTCACGGAGATGGAAAAGGACTTCGAGGGCTACAACCGCGCGGTCAAGGCCGTCATGCACGCGGCCGAAAAGGGGACGCTGCGCGGTGTGCGCGGCCCGGTCGCAAATCTCATCAAGACCGGCGACCGCTACGCCCTCGCCATCGAGACGGCGCTCGGCGCCGCGGCGCAGAACATCGTTGTCGATACGCAAAGCTGCGGCGCGCAGGCCATTGAGCTGCTGCGCCGGCGCGAGACCGGCCGCGCGACGTTCCTGCCGCTCGATACCATCCGTCCGATGCACTTAAACAGCGTGCCGGATCAGGAGCCGGGCTATGTCGGTGTGGCCGATACGCTTGTCACCTGCGCCGCCGCTTACCGCAATATCGTCAGCAATCTCCTCGGCCGCACCGTCGTGGCCGAGACGATGAAAGATGCCATCGCCATCTCCAGGCGCTATGACCACCGCTACCGCATCGTCACGCTCGACGGGCAGCTCGTCAACGCGGGCGGCGCGCTCACCGGCGGCAGCGCCGCCAAGGGCAGCGGCATCCTTTCCCGCGCAAACGAGCTCAAGCGCCTGCGCGCGGCGCTCGACACGCTCACGCTGGAGAAAAAGCAGTGCGAGGCCGAGCTTGAGGACGCGCAGACGGCGCTCGACGCGGCCCATGCGCAGCTCGACACCGTGCAGGCGCAGCTGGAGCAGGCGATCGAGACGCTGCACAAGGCGGAGTCCGAAGCCGCGCAGGTCGCGCTGCTGAAAAACGCCGCGCAGGAGACCATTGCGGGGCAGAATGCGTCCATCGACGCCTGCCGCGCGCAGCAGAAGGCGAATCAGGATCGCATCGCGGCCGCCCGCGCCGACGCACTTTCGGCGGAGCAGGCGCTCGCCGCGCTTCGCGCAGAGCGCGACCGGAGCGAGCTGGGCCGCGGCGCGTTTGACCGCCGCCGTCAGGAACTGGCCGATCAGCTGGCCGGCCTGCGGGCGGAGTCGGCGTCTCTGGACGCCGAGCGCGAGACCATCACGCGCACGACGCAACAGATCCACGACCTCTTTGAGGAAATGACCGGCGACCGCACGGCCCGCCTCGCCCAGATCGAGCAGGCCGAGGCCGGCACGCAGCAGCAGCAGCAGACCCTGCAGATGCATGAGCGCCGCCTGGCCGAACTGCGCCAGCGCGCCGAAACGCTGCGCAGCGACCTCGCCGCGTGCAGCAGCCGCAAGCTGGAGCTCGAGGGCCAGCGCACCCGCACCGACCGCGACGCGCAGGCGCGCAACCGCGACCTGCTGGATATGCAGGGGCTCGTGTCGCGCTTCGAGCAGAAAAAGCTCTCGGCCGACATGGAGGAAAAGCAGATCCTCGATAAACTCTGGGACAATTATGAGCTCAGCCGCACGGCGGCCGAGGCGCTGCGCCAGCCGATCGAGAACATGACGAAGGCCAACCGGCAGATCGCCGAGCTGCGGCGCAATATCGGCGCGCTGGGCACGCCGAACCTCGGCGCAATCGACGAATTCACGCGCGTGAACACGCGCTACACCTTCCTTACCGGCCAGCGGGACGACATCCTCAAGGCCAAGCGCGAGCTGACCGGCATCATCGCCGACGTGACGGGGGAGATGGAGGGCATCTTCACCACGCAGTTTCAGGCGATCGCCCAGGCGTTCCGCCAGACATTTCTGGAGCTGTTCGGCGGCGGCAAGGCCGCGCTCGTACTTGAAGACCCGGAGCACGTGCTCGACAGCGGTATTGAGATCAAGGTGCAGCCGCCCGGCAAGGCGCTCTCGACGCTGAGCCTCATGTCCGGCGGCGAGATGGCGTTTGTGGCCATCGCACTCTATTTTGCCATTTTGAAGGTGCGGCCGACGCCGTTTTGCGTCATGGACGAGATCGAGGCTGCGCTCGACGAGGCGAACGTCACGCGCTATGTGCAGTACATGCGCCGCCTCGCCAAGAACACGCAGTTTCTCGTCATTACGCACCGCCGCGGCACCATGGAGGAGGCCGACCATCTGTTCGGCGTGACCATGCAGGAAAAAGGCGTGTCCCGCGTCATCGAGCTTTCGCTGGATGAAGCGGCTAAAACCATATCGTAACGGAGAAGATAGTTCTATGGGATTTTTTGATAAGATCAAACAGGGCCTGACCAAGACCAAGACGAAGATGGATGCCCAGCTGACCGGTATTTTTGCCGCCTATGAGCCGGGGGACGAGGAATTTTTCGAGGACCTTGAGGAGACGCTCATCCTCGCCGACACCGGCGTGGAGACGACGACCAAGGCCATCGCGCAGCTGCGCAAGGCCATCGAGCTCAAGAAGCTGCGCACCGGCGCGGAGGTGAAAAAGGAGTTCGTGCAGATCCTTACGCGCATCCTCAAAGTGCAGGACACCATGCTCCTGCTCACGACGCAGCCGTCGGTCGTGCTCGTCGTCGGCGTCAACGGCGTCGGCAAGACGACGACGATCGGCAAGCTTGCCGCCCAGCTCAAGAAAGAAGGCAACCGCGTTCTGCTCTCGGCGGCGGACACGTTCCGCGCCGCGGCGGCCGACCAGCTCACCGTCTGGGCGCAGCGCGCGGGCGTGGACATCGTCAAACACGAGGAGGGATCCGATCCCGCCGCCGTGGTGTTCGACTCCATTCAGGCGGCGAAGGCCCGCAGCACGGACGTTGTCATCATCGACACCGCCGGCCGCCTGCACAACAAAACAAACCTCATGAACGAGCTCAATAAGATCACCCGCGTCATCCGCCGCGAGCTGCCGGAGGCCGATATCGAAACGCTCATGGTGCTCGATGCCACGACCGGCCAGAACGGCCTCATCCAGGCCAAGCAGTTTCTCGACACGGCCGACCTCACCGGCATCGTGCTCACAAAGCTCGACGGTACGGCTAAGGGCGGCATCGTCTTTGCCATCGCAAACGACCTGCAGCTGCCGGTGAAATATGTCGGCGTTGGCGAGCAGATCGACGATCTGCTCGAGTTCAAGCCCGCGGAATTTGTGGAGGCGCTGCTGTCATGATCCTTGCAAGCAACAACGCACATAAGCTCGAGGAGTTTCGCGCCATCTTTGCGGACATGGGCATCGAGATCATCCCGCAGAGCGCGGCCGGCTGCCACTTTGAGGTGGACGAGACGGGGGAGACCTTCGAGGAAAACGCCTACCTGAAGGCCATCGCCGTGACCCGCGCGACGGGGCAGCCCGCCGTCGCGGACGATTCCGGCCTTATGGTCGATGCGCTCGGCGGCGCGCCCGGCGTGCACTCGGCCCGCTATACCGGCCGGCACGAGGATTCGGATGCCGCGCGCTACACGCTCCTGCTCCATAACCTCGGCGACCGCACCGACCGCACGGCCCGGTTCGTGTCGTGCATCTGCTGCACGTTCCCGAACGGCGACGTCCTGCGCGCCTGCGGCACGTGCGAGGGCAGCATCCTGTTTGCGCCGCGCGGGGAAAACGGCTTCGGCTATGACCCCGTGTTTCAGCCGGACGGCTATGCCTGCTCCATGGCGGAGCTGCGCCCGGAAGAGAAAAACGCCATTTCCCACCGCGGGAATGCGCTCAAAATCCTGAAAGAAGAATTGAGGAACTACTATGCTGACAAGTAAACAGCGCGCCCAGCTGCGCGGTCTCGCTGCGACGGAGGACACCATCGTCCACATCGGCAAGGGCGGCATCACGGACAACATCATCACCCAGATGAGCGACGCGCTCAAGGCGCGCGAGCTCGTCAAGGGCCGCGTGCTTGAAAACTCGCTCCTGTCCGCGCGCGAGGCGTGCGACCGGCTCGCCGAGGTCTGCCGCGCAGAACCCGTGCAGGTCATCGGATCGAAGTTCGTGCTCTATAAGCGCAACGAGCAGAAGCCGAAGATCGAGCTCGTGAAAAAGGCACGCAAATGAAGATCTGCATCTATGGCGGCAGCTTCAACCCGCCGCATCTGGGACATACGGCCGCGCTGCGCGCGGTGCGCGCGGTCATCCGGCCGGATCTGACGCTCGTCATTCCGGATCGCATCCCACCGCACAAGGAGCTCACGGCGGGCAGCCCGGAGCCGGCGGAGCGCCTGCTCATGACGATGATGGCCTTCGCAGACGAGCCGGGCGTGGAGGTTTCTGACATGGAGCTGCACCGCTCCGGCAAGAGCTACACGGCCGACACCGTGCGCGAGCTGAGCGCGTGCAATCCGGACGCGGAGCTGTATCTCGTCATCGGCACGGATATGCTCACGACGTTTGAGCAGTGGCACGATTTTCGGTATCTGCTCGCTCAGGTGACGCTCGTCGCGCTCGCCCGCACGGGCGATGAGCATGCGGAGGTCGAGCGCTTCAGCGCCTACCTGCGCGGGACGTATGACGCGCGCGTCATCGCCCTGCCGGCCGAGCCGATCCCGGTCACGAGCACGGCCGTTCGTGCGCTGCTGCCGCGCCGAATGTGTATGCGCACATCATCCAGCAGCGGCTCTACGGCGCAAAGCCCGATCTCAACTGGCTGCGCGAGCAGGCTTATCCCATGCTCAAGCCGCGGCGAATCTCCCATGTCTGGGGCTGCGAGCACGAGGCGCGTCACCTCGCCGAGCGCTGGGGCTGCGATCCGGATGCTGCCGCAGAGGCCGGAATTTTGCACGATTGCACGAAAAAATTAGAGCTATCTGACCAATTGCTATTGTCTGATAAATATGGTATCATAAACGATACGGTCGAAACGGCCAACACCAAGCTCCTGCACGCAAAAACCGGCGCTGCCGTGGCCAGGGATCGTTTCGGCGTACCACTTGAGATAGAAAATGCCATCCGCTGGCACACGACCGGCAAGCCCGATATGACCACACTCGAAAAGGTCCTGTATATGGCCGACTATATCGAGCCGTCGCGGGATTTTGACGGCGTGGACGAGCTGCGGCGGCTCGCTTACACCGATCTGGATGCGGCCATGGTGCTCGGGCTGAAGATGAGCCTGGAGGATCTGAAGGCCGGCGGCATCACGCCGCACGAGAACACGGTGCAGGCATTAAACTGGTATCAGGGCAGGGAAAAAGAATATGAAAAGACGACAGAGTGACGATCGCTATCCGGGCGATTACGGCGGATATGACGATCAGGGTTACGACCGTTACGACGGCGGCTATGACGATTCCTACGACGACGGCAGCGGCTTTCAGGACGACCCGTTTTCCGAGGCATCTGCGGCGGTGAACCACCGCGTGCAGGCGCAGCAGTCGCAGGCAAAGCGCAAGAAAAAGAAAAAAGTGCGCATCACGGTCATCGTGGTCGTGGTGCTGGCGCTGCTCATCGGCGAGTTTGCGATCCTGATGAACCACTGGGTCAGCCCACCGAGCCTGAGCGACGGCGATTCGGACGGTGTGAACGTCAGCACAGACGGCCGCAAGAAAGGGTGCTACACGTTCCTCATCGCCGGCAAGGACCGCGCGGCCGGCCTGACGGACACCGTACTTGTCGGTATGCTCGACACGGAGAATCAGTCTCTGAAGTTTGTCAGCATCCCGCGCGATACGGCCGTGAACGTGTCCTACAAGCCCAAGAAGATGAACCAGTACTATGCCGCGGCCGAAAACAACGGCAAGGACGGCGTGGAGGCGCTCATCGGCGGCGTGGAAAAGATCGTCGGCTACCGCGTCGACAGCTATGCGCTCTTTGACGTGGAGGTGTTCGTTGAACTCATCGACGCCATGGGCGGCATTGATTTCGACGTTCCGGCCGATATGGATTACGACGATCCCGGCCAGAACCTGAGCATCCACGTGCAGAAGGGCTATCAGCACCTCAATGGCTATCAGGCCATGGGTGTGTTCCGCTTCCGCAACACGTATGCCAACGGCGATATTGGCCGCATCGACGTGCAGCACCAGATGCTCAAGGCCATGACGAGCCAGTTTTTGAAGCTGCACAACATCCCAAATCTCAACAAACTCATTGACATCTATGAAAAGGATGTCACCACAAACCTGTCGGCAGGCAATGTGATGTTCTATGTCAAGGAGTTTTTGAAGCTCGATGAGAGCGCCATCTCGTTTGAGACGATCCCCGCCAATTACAGCGGCACCAAAAACGGTATGTCCTACGTGTTCATCCACGTGGACGAGTGGCTGGATTATCTCAACACCTGGCTCAACCCCTATACGAAGGAGATCACGTCCGCGGATGTGGACATTCTCTATGAATCCAATGGGCAGGTCGTGGCCACTTCCGGCACGGTTCAGGGCCCAAACAAATGGTAACAAAAAGGAAGGATGTAGCATTATGATGCCTGCTAACGAGCTTGCTGCGGTCATCGTCAAGGCGCTGGACGCAAAAAAGGGCGAGAACATTCAGCTGCTCAAAACCCAGGACCTGACGACGCTGGCAGACTATTTTGTCATCTGCACGGCCAGCTCCTCGACGCACGTGAAGACCCTGACCGACGCCGTGGAAGCGGCGGCGGACGACGTGGGCGAACCCGTCCTGCGCCGGGAGGGCCACCGCAGCGGCAGCTGGGTCCTGCTCGACTATGGCTGCGTGATCGTGCACGTGTTCCAGGACGAGGCCCGCAAGTTTTACGATCTGGAGCGGCTCTGGAGCGACGCGGAGGTCGTGGACATTTCCGATATGCGCGCCTGAGCGCCAAAACAAAACCAACCGGGGCGGATGCTTGTTCCGCCCCGTGACCTACTTATGATTTTTTGATTTTTCAGAGAGAAGTGAATGCTATGAAGTACGATTTCCAGGCGATCGAGAAAAAATGGCAGGCGCGCTGGGAGGAAGAAAAGCCCTTCGCAGCCGTCACCGGCGACCCGCGGCCGAAGTTTTACGGCCTGATCGAGTTCCCGTATCCCTCCGGCCAGGGCCTGCACGTCGGCCACCCGCGCCCGTTCACGGCGATGGATATCATCTGCCGCAAGCGCCGGATGCAGGGCTACAACGTTCTGTTCCCGATCGGCTTTGACGCCTTCGGCCTGCCGACCGAGAACTACGCCATCAAGAACCATATCCACCCGGCCGTCGTGACGAAAAACAACATTGCCAACTTCACCAAGCAGCTCAAAATGCTCGGCTACAGCTTTGACTGGGACCGTGCGGTCGATACGACCGATCCGAGCTACTATAAGTGGACGCAGTGGATCTTCCTGCAGATGTATAAGCACGGTCTGGCCTATAAGACCACCATGCCCGTCAACTGGTGCACGAGCTGCAAGTGCGTGCTGGCGAATGAAGAGGTCGTCAACGGTGTCTGCGAGCGCTGCGGCAGCGAGGTCGTGCGCAAGGAGAAGAGCCAGTGGATGCTCGCCATCACGAAGTATGCCCAGCGCCTGATCGACGATCTGGACGATGTGGATTACATCGAGCGCGTCAAGACCCAGCAGCGCAACTGGATCGGCCGCTCCACCGGCGCGGAGATCACGTTCAAGACCAATGTCGGCGACGATATCACCGTCTACACCACCCGTGCCGATACGCTCTTCGGCACGACGTACATGGTCATTTCGCCGGAGCATCCGCTGCTCAAGCAGTGGCAGCCGCACATTGCCAACTGGGACGCCGTGGCCGCCTATCAGGAAGAGGCTGCGCACAAGTCCGATTTTGAGCGCGGCGAGCTCAACAAGGAAAAGACCGGCGTCCGTCTCGAGGGCATCGAGGTCATGAACCCCGTGACGCACAAGGCGCTGCCCATGTTCGTCTCGGACTACGTCCTCATGGGCTACGGCACCGGCATCGTCATGGGCGTTCCGGGCCACGACCAGCGCGACTGGGAGTTTGCTACGAAGTTCGGCCTGCCGATCGTCGAGGTCGTCGCCGGCGGCGACGTGACGAAGGAAGCCTTCGTCGCCAAGGACGACAGCGCCGTCATGGTCAACTCCGGCTTCCTCAACGGCATGACCGTTAAAGAAGCCATCCCCGCCATGAAGAAATACGTCGTGGAGCAGGGCTTCGGCAAGGAAAAGGTCAACTACAAGCTGCGCGACTGGGTCTTCAGCCGCCAGCGTTACTGGGGCGAGCCGATCCCGCTCGTCAACTGCCCGAAGTGCGGCTGGGTGCCGATCCCGGAGGATCAGCTCCCGCTCGTGCTCCCGCAGGTGGACAGCTATGAGCCCACCGACGACGGCGAGAGTCCGCTCAGCAAGATGACCGACTGGGTCAACACCACCTGCCCGCAGTGCGGCGGCCCTGCCAAGCGCGAGACCGACACCATGCCGCAGTGGGCCGGCTCGAGCTGGTATTTCCTGCGCTACATGGATCCGCACAATGACAAAGCGCTCGCTTCCAAAGAGGCGCTGGACTACTGGAGTCCCGTCGACTGGTACAACGGCGGCATGGAGCACACCACGCTCCACCTGCTCTACAGCCGTTTCTGGCACAAGTTCCTGTATGATATCGGCGTCGTGCCGACCAAGGAGCCGTATCAGAAGCGCACGAGCCATGGCATGATCCTCGGCGAGGGCGGCGAAAAAATGTCCAAGTCCCGCGGCAACGTCGTCAATCCCAACGACATCGTCGATCAGTACGGCGCGGACACCATGCGCCTGCACATCATGTTCATCGGCGATTTTGAGAAGGCCGTCACCTGGTCCAACGAGGCCGTCAAGGGCTCGAAGCGCTTCCTCGACCGCGTCTGGAATCTGGCCGAGAGCTGCACGGACGATCCGGCCATCTCGGGCAAGAACGAGGCGATCATCCACAAGACCATCAAGAAGGTCACGGAGGATATCGACGAACTGAAGATGAACACCGCCATCGCGTCCATGATGACCATGGTCAACGAGTTTGCCGCCAACGGCTGCACGAAGGGCGACATGGAGCAGCTGCTGCTCCTGCTCAGCCCGTTTGCGCCGCACATTGTCGAGGAGCTCTGGGAGCGGCTCGGCTTTGCCGCCAAGTACGGCAAGATGTGCTGCCAGTGCGACTGGCCGACGTATGACGAGACCAAGACGGTCGACACGACCGTTACCATGGCCGTGCAGGTGCTCGGCAAGCTCAAGGGCACCGTCACCGTCGCCAAGGACAGCGACCAGCAGACCGTCGTCGACGCGGCGCTGCAGCTCGACAAGGTCCAGCGTCAGATGGAGGGCATGCAGATCGTCAAAGTCATCCACGTCCCGAACAAGCTCGTCAACCTGATTTTGAAGCCGAAGGCATAACTTCATCTTGACATCGGCGGTAATTGCAATTATAATATTAACGCTAAAGCCATGCATGATGGCCCTTGAAGCGCCGCAAGGCGTATTTGGAGGGAGGGAATAAAATGTCTGAAATCTACGTCAAGGAGAACGAGTCTCTGGACAACGCGCTCAAGAGATTTAAGCGCAGCTGTGCCAAGGCCGGCGTCATGTCTGATCTGCGCCGCAAGGAGTACTACCAGAGCCCCAGCGTTCGTCGCCGCAAAAAGTCGGAGGCTGCTCGCAAGAACAAGAATAAGCGTTACTACTAATGCAAACAAAAAATCCTGCATCTTCGGATGCAGGATTTTTTTCTTGCTTTTTCAGGTCTGCGGTTCGTACACCGGCAGATCCACATACGTCGGTGCGTGCGCCAGCGCCGGGATCAGCACGTCGATGGCGTCCGCCATGCGCAGCTTGAGCGTGGACGTGTTGATGCACGGGTGGCAGCAGAGGTACGCATCCTGCAGCAGGTCGCGGTCGATGAGCAGGCGCACGCGCCCGTCATGGTCGTTCATCAGCCCCAGCACGCTCACAGAGCCGGGCGCGATGTCCAGCAGCTCGAGCATATGCTCCGGGGAGGCAAACGACAGCCGCGCGCTGCCGATCTGGTGCGAGAGATCCTTCGTGCGAAACGGCTTGTGCCCCGGCATCAGCAGCAGATAAAATGCCGTCTGCTGCCGGTTCGTGAGGAAAAGATTCTTGCAGATCCCGGCGCCGAGCACCTGCTCCACGGCGG
>ERZ809201.712-NODE-712-length-14377-cov-7.047479_pt1 | contig 14377 bp, 15 predicted proteins | sample MGYA00520516_ERZ809201 | MGnify/ENA primary metagenome ERZ809201 (study PRJEB31570, sample SAMEA3213006) | Homo sapiens | biome: human-gut; feature: human gut; material: fecal | place: Sweden | collected 2011 ... | reverse complement strand
GCGAGACGGAGAATTTCTCCATGTACTCGGTCATGTCGATGCGCACCATGCTGCGCTCATCGTCAAACAGGCTCTCGGCCAGCGCCTTGGCCAGTTCCGTCTTGCCGACGCCCGTCGGGCCAAGGAACAGGAACGAGCCGATCGGGCGGTTCGGGTCGCTGATGCCGGCACGCGAGCGCTGGATGGCCTCGCAGACCTTCTCCACGGCCTCGTCCTGACCGATCAGGCGGCGGTGCAGCACTTCGTCGAGGTGCAGCAGCTTCTCGCGCTCGCCCTCCATGAGCTTTGCCACCGGGATGCCGGTCCACTTGGCGACGATGCCGGCGATCTCCTCCTCGGTCACGGTGTCGTGCACGAGGGAGTTGTCGCTCTTGCGGCGCTCGGCCGCGGCTTCGGCCTCGGTGAGCTTCTTCTCGAGGTTCGGCAGGTCGGAGTACTGCAGGCGCGCGGCCTTTTCGTACTCATAGTTGCGCTGGGCCTCTTCGATCTGGGCGTGCAGGTGGTCAATGTCCGCCTTGAGGGACTTGACCTCCTCGACGCTGTTCTTCTCGGCCTCCCAGCGGGCCTTCTGCTCGTTGAAGCGGTCCTTGAGCTCGGCGAGCTCCTGCGTGAGCTTTTCGAGCCGGTCGCGCGAGAGCTGGTCGTCCTCTTTCTTGAGGGCCATCTCCTCGATCTCCATCTGCATGATGCGGCGGCGCAGGTCGTCGAGCTCCGACGGCATGGAGTCGATCTCCGTGCGGATCATGGCGCAGGCCTCGTCGACGAGGTCGATGGCCTTGTCGGGCAGGAAACGGTCGGTGATATAGCGGTTGGAGAGCGTGGCCGCGGCGACGAGCGCGTTGTCGTGGATGCGCACGCCGTGGTAGATCTCGTAGCGCTCTTTCAGGCCGCGGAGGATGGAAATGGTGTCCTCAACCGTCGGCTCATCGACCTGCACGGGCTGGAAGCGGCGCTCGAGCGCGGCGTCCTTTTCGATATACTTGCGGTACTCGTCGAGCGTCGTCGCGCCGATGCAGTGCAGCTCGCCGCGGGCGAGCATCGGCTTGAGCAGGTTGCCGGCGTCCATGCTGCCCTCGGTCTTGCCCGCGCCGACGATGGTGTGCAGCTCATCGATGAACAGCAGGATGCGGCCCTCGCTCTTGCGCACTTCCTCGAGCACGGCCTTGAGCCGCTCCTCGAATTCGCCGCGGTACTTTGCGCCCGCGACCAGCGCGCCCATATCGAGCGAGAAAATGGTCTTGTCCTTCAGCCCCTCAGGCACGTCGCCGCGCACGATGCGCTGCGCCAGCCCTTCGGCGATGGCCGTCTTGCCGACGCCCGGCTCGCCGATGAGCACGGGGTTATTCTTTGTTTTGCGCGAGAGGATGCGGATGACGTTGCGGATCTCCTGATCGCGGCCGATGACCGGGTCCATCTTCCCTTCGCGGGCGCGCTCGACGAGGTCGGTGCCGTACTTTTTCAGTGCGTCATAGGTGTCCTCGGGGTTGTCGCTCGTGACGGGGCCGGTCTTGACCTTTTTCAGCTCGGCCACAAAGCCCGCCTTCGTGATGCCGTGCGCGCTGAAGATGCGCTTGATGGCGGCGGTCTCGTTGGCGAAGATGCCGAGCATCAGGTGCTCGACGGAGACGTAGGCGTCGCCGCCGGACTTGGCCTCGCGCTCGGCGAAATTGAAGATCTTGCTCGTTTCCGGCGAGGCGTACACCTCGCCGCTGCCGCCGGAGACCTTCGGCAGCTGGTCAATGGCGGTGTCCAGCTCGCTGAGCACGGCGTTGCAGTCCACGCCCATGCGGCCGAGCAGCGTACCGATCAGGCCGCCGTCGGCGTCAACGAGCGCATAGAGCAGGTGCTCCGGCGTGAGATACTGGTTGCCGTTTTCCTGCGCCATACTCTGGGCGGTCTGGATGGTTTCGATTGTCTTTTGCGTGAATTTATCAGCGTTCATAGTCGGGTTGCTGCGTGTTCCGGCACGCAGCGCCTCCTTTCATGGATGGTTGCGAATGGATCAGATGAGGATCGCCGCGCGCTGCTGCTGCGCGCAGTAGAGCGCTTCGATCTCAGGCGGGGTGTACTTCCCGGCGAGGTATGCCTTCATGAGCCGGTCAAACAGCTGCACGTAGTCCGAGATCGCGCGGGCGATCTCCTCGCTCGTGTAGTCGTGATCCGGCGGCAGCGAGAGCGTGCGCACAAACTTGCCGTCGTACAATGCGTAATCCGGCTCCACGCCGGACAGGTGCGCGTCCTCGATCCGCTTCCAGAGGCGGAAAAACTGCGTCATGCTCTGCAGCAGCTGCGCCGACTGGGTGCGGAAGATGACGGCCAGCTCGCCGAGCCCCTCCTGCTTGTCGCCGTAGAGCGCGACCTCGTACTTGACCGTCGGGCGGTACTTGTACTCGAGGCTGCTCTTGAGCGACATGCTCGTCGTGTGCGGCGCGAAAAACGGCACCAGGTCGCGTGCCGGCGCGACGAGCTGCTCGATCTCGTGGAAGATGTTCTCGATGCGGCGCTCCGGCGTCACGACCGAGGTATAGTCGGCAAGGATCTGATTGATGAGTGCCGAGCGGTTCGTGCCCATGCGGTGAGCCATGCGGTCGATCTCGCGCACGACCTCCTCGTTGAGCATGAGGCTGTATAGAGTTTTCTTCATCGGTTGGTCACCGCTTTCTTTTTTCTTACATTGTGCATTGTACACCCGCCTTATAACTTTGTCAAGCATTTTTATATAAATTTATACGCAAATTATATAATTTTTTTCGGCGTCAAAATTGCCCGGACACGTTCCGTGTCCGGGCATGGCGCTTGCATTTTATTTTGCGTGGATGTTGATAAACTCCGTCCTCAGCTTGGAATAAAGGATCTTCTGGCTGCTGTAGAGCCCGAAGTAGCCCGAGAGCATATAGGCGATGCCGCACGCGAGTGCAAAGTACACGAGCTGCCCCGCGCCGAAGAGCTCGATGCTCAGCACGATCGACGCGATCGGGCAGTTGACCGCACCGCAGAACACGCACACGAGCCCGAGCGCCGCGGCAAATCCGGCCGGGATGCCGAGCAGTCCGCCGAGCACACAGCCGAGCGTCGCGCCGATGAAAAACGTCGGCACGACCTCGCCGCCCTTGAACCCGCTGCCGATGGTGACGGCGGTGAACAGCAGCTTCCAGAAAAATGCGTCCGGCGCGGCCTGCCCGCCCTCGATGGCGCGGGTGATGACGTCCATGCCGGCGCCGTTGTAGTCCCCCGTGCCAACGAGCAGCGTCAGCACGACCACGATCGCGCCGCCGGCGGCGATGCGCAGCCACGGGTTCTGGATGCGGCCGGCAAAGAGCCGCTCCGTGCCGTGCATGGTCACGCAAAAGAGGATGCTCATGAGCGAGCACACGGCGGCGAGCGCCGCCACGCGCAGCAGCAGCAGCCGCGGCGCGGCCGTGAGCGCGAACGTAAAGTGCGTCGGCGCGATGCCGAAGGCATTCGAGATCGCCAGCGCCGCGAGCGACGCGACGATGCACGGCACGAGCGCGGAGTAATAAAACACGCCCACGCTGATGACCTCGAGCGCGAAGATCGTCGCCGTCAGCGGCGTGCCGAACAGGGCCGAGAACACGGCGCTCATGCCGCAGAGCGTGGCGATGCGCATGTCCTTTTCATCGAGGTGGAACAGCTGCCCGACGTAGCAGCCGAGGCTGCCGCCGATCTGCAGCGCGGCGCCCTCACGCCCGGCGCTGCCGCCGAACAGGTGCGTAATAACGGTCGACAGATAGATCGCCGGCACGAGCAGCAGCGGCACCTTGTCGCCGAAGTGGATGGCGTCGATGATGGCGTTGGTGTTCTTGTTTTCCATTTTGGTCAGGCGGTAAATGGCCGCGATGAGCAGGCCGCCTATGGGCAGCAGCCACAGCAGCCACGGGTGCGCGGCGCGAAACGTCGCCGCCCAGTTCACGCTCAGGTGAAAGGCCGAGCCGACCAGCCCGCCGATGCCGCCGGTCACGCCCGCGATCACGAGCCACTTGAGAAACGTGCGCACGAACTGCCACATGGTGCGCGCCTCGCGTTCGGCCTCTTTTTTCATATCGTCCACGGTGATGGTGTCCTTTTTGCGCAGAATTTGCGCCATATTAGCGCATACGCAAGTACTATACAACAGAATTTGCAGAAATTCCACCGCCATACTTGATTTTTTTCGCGGGATTGGTTATAATCATCCGTGCGTTCGTGAAACGCATTCATGGATAGGTATCGAAGTGGTCATAACGGCCCTGACTCGAAATTTCGGCAGAAGCTGGGAATTTCGTCCCCCTGATTCTCCTTGATATTCCTCAACACAGAAAATCTCAAAATCGAATATTTTTTGCCGTCTCTCCTGTTTTCTCTCCAACGAATTTTTGAGCAAATTTCTGGAAAGAAAACCGGACGAAAATAGACACGGAGAGTTGTCCGAGTGGTCGAAGGTGCAGCACTCGAAATGCTGTAGACCGAAAGGTCTCTAGGGTTCGAATCCCTAACTCTCCGCCACAAAAAGCCTGTAAACAAGCCCGTTTACAGGCTTTTTAATTTTTGCCTAAAGGGCAAAGCCCGCACGATTTTCGGTTTTCAGGGGAGAAAATCAGCTGTTCTCCCCGGCACTGATCGAACTCCAGCGGCTGCTGAAGTCGCCGCCCTCCGGCAGAGCAAGCCCTGTCTCCATCGCCTGCGCCGAAGTGATCTTGGACTTGTAATCCAAGTGGGCGTAGATGTTCGCCGTGGTGGTAAAGTCGCTGTGCCCCAACCACTCCTGAATGTGTTTGAGGGGGACGCCGTTGGCCAGCAGCAAGCTGGCACAGCTGTGACGCAGATCGTGAAAGCGCATCCGGCGCAAACCGTGACTCTCCAGAAATTTCGGAAATGCGTTGGTCAGGTATTCCACCCGCATCCGCTCGCCCAACTCATCCACGAATACAAAGCCATCGTATTCATAGTTGTAGCAGTTGCCGCAGACCTGCTTGTTCAGCTCCTGCGCCTCTTTCACCTGCATAAAGTATTCCCGGAAGCTGCCGATGAGCGGCAGGGTGCGCAGACTGGACTTGGTCTTGGCGGATTGCTGCTCGAACTCCTGATACTTGCCGTCGATGATCGTTGAGGTCACGGTGCGCTTTACGGAAATGGTGCCCTGCTCAAAGTCGATGGCATCCCATTTCAAGCCCACCACCTCGCCACGGCGAAGTCCGTAAAAGGCAGCCACCAGCACCGGCAGCTCCAGCTTGGTTCCCCGAAGGGCTTCAAACATCTTCTGCATCTCGTCCGCCGAGAGAAAGACCGGCTGAAAGCTGTTCTTTCTGGGCCGGTCCACCTTGTCCGCCACATTCTGGATCAGCATATCGGTCTTGACTGCATATTTCAGTGCCGAGTGAATGACGGCGTGATAATGGATAACGGTATTGGGCGTGACCCGCCTGAGCATTTCAGAATAAAACATCTGCAAATGTCGGGCTTCCAGTTCCCGCAGTGTCAATTTCTTCTTGCGAAAATAAGGGACGATGGTGCTTTTCAGCAGTCCTTGATAGGCACCGTAGGTTGCGTGGGCCAGCCTTCCCTTGGCGATCTCCAGCCATTCCAGCAGATAGTCGGCGAACAGCATATCACTGCTCAGGTCGCCCACTTCTTTGGGCGGCTCAAATTCCGCTCGGAGCCTTGCCAGTTCTGACTCGGCTTTGCGCTTATTTCCCTTTTCGGAAAGTCCCAGCGAGATCCATTTCGTTTTTCGCTGCCCTCCGGCGTTTTTGTAGTTCAGCACGGCATAATACTTGCCGTTTTTCAAAGTCAGATGTCCTGCTACCATTTTGTTTTCCTCCTGTCTTTCTATTTGCAGAACAGAACTCCAAACCGACAGCATCAGTATACCACCGGTTTGGGTTTCTCTCTATTCTGCGATTTGTTTGATTGCAGCCGTATCGGTACGAATCAGCGGGCGTCCCGGTTCCGTTCTCTCTGCCGCTTCAGCAATTCCAGCCCCTTGATGATGTCCCGGCGCATCTGCTCCTCGGTGTAGCCGGAGGGGAAGTATTTCCGCAGCTCCTCCCGCTTGAATTTCAGCTGCTCCTGCTGGTTGGGCTTCGTCTCCGCCAGCACGGCGTAGACTATCTGGTCATCCAGTAAGCCCTCCTGCGCCAGCTTTTTCAGGCGGATGCTCTGGGCGTGGGACGGGGTGCAGTCGTTCAGCGCCATCGCGTCCAGCACCGCCCGCTGCTGATACGAGTCTAAGTAGGAAAGCTCCACCGCCGGGTTGAAGGCGATCTTTCCGTCGTCCACCATCGAAAGCAGCTCGGGAATCAGGTAGGTCAGGCGGATATATCTTCGCACTTGGTCTTTACTCTCACCTGCATCGTCTGCCACTTTTTCTACGCTAAGCAACTTCTCTGCAACTTGCACAGAAGCGATGCCCTGATGCTTGATGGCATCCAGCTTCATCTTGTAGGCGAACGCCTTTTCGCTGGGCAGGATAGTCTCCCGCTGCAAGTTGGCATCCACCATTGCGATCACCGCTTCATCGTCGGACAGCTCCCGGACGATGACAGGCATCGTCTCGACGCCCAGCACCTGACACGCCGCCAGTCGCCGGTGACCGGAGATCAGCTCGTAACCGCCGTCGGGCAGCGGCCTTGCCAGCGCCGGGGTAATAGCGCCCACCTTGCGGATGCTCTCGATCATCCGCTGCATCTCCTCATTGTTCTGCACCTTGAAGGGGTGACCCTTGAACGGATGCAGCTCGGCCAGTGGAATATTCCGCACCCGCTCCAGCTTAGCATCGTCCCGCTCCGCCTGCGTGGAGAACAGATCGTCCAGCGTGGGTAAAGTAAAATCCGATTTTCTCATTGTGTTGTCCTCACTTTCATAGTTTTTTCTTTCGGGGTTTTAGGGCACGCCCTAACGAGTGTTTTGCGCTCCGGCCCTGCCGGGAGTAAAAACGCACTGCTCGCTCAGATGACGCAGGCATCGGCGGCAGTGGAACTGTTTGGACTTTAGGAGTACAAACAGTCTGCTCGCTTAGACTGCGCAAGCGTGATACCTGCTTACTTTAATTCATTCAAAATTGCTTCCAGCCTGCTCAGAATTTCCTCTTTCTGAAGCTGTGGAAGCTCCGCTTTCAGGCCGTTCAGCATCCGAAACAGGCGGTAATCCCGCTCCCTGATCGCCACTCTGACCTCTTTTCCAAGCCCCAGCCGCCGCAAGTATTCCGACAGCGACAGAGAGCAGAACCGAGCATTTTCCAGCAGCTTCTGCTTCTCCTGCTCGGTCACACGGACATTGATCCCGTAGTTTTTGCTGCGCATTTGTTCACCCCCTTTCTTCGGTTTGTGACGGCAATGACAGTTGTGACGGGGATTTCCTTATATAGCGATCCCAGCGTCATTTGCGTCATCGCCGTCACGGCGCAGGAATTTGATGAGTCGGCTTTTGCCTGTGCGCTTGGTGCGATACTCGATGCCCAGCGGCTCCAGCACCTCATAGGCGAACTGGCCGAGATACTTTGTGACCATATTGGGCGTGACCTCCGGCTCCTTCATTTCGGTCAGCAGCTCCGTGGCCGTGCCTACCCATTCAGTGCGGCACTCCATAAAGTCCACCACCCGAAACAGAAATTTCGGCAGCTCTGCCTTATGAATGTCCTCGCTGTTCTTGCGCTCCACCAGCTCCCAGACAAGGTCGTTAAACTGCAAGGTCAGCTCCTGATATTCCACATCCCGCCCGCTGACCAGCAGCGTAGCAGCATTACCGCTGCGCTTGCGGCGCAGAATGAAGTTGGTGTCCGCAGCGCCGATGATGCCGGTGGAGCCGCTGACATCGTTAAAGGGATCGTCGCTGTCTTGCAGCTTTCGCAGGTGATGCACCAGCAAAATGGCGATGTTGAAGCCGTCGGCAATGCGCTTAATGGAGGAAATGTCATCGTAATCGTTGCCGTACATTCCCGCTTTTCCGGCGCTGCCTTTGGAGTCCCGCACCTTTTGCAGCGTGTCGATGATGACCAGCTTGGTGGCGGAATGCTCGGTCAGAAAGTCCGTGATCTGCTCCTCCAGCCCGCCGCCGATCAGCCCGGAGGTCACGGCGAAATACAAGTTGTCCGGGGCGCTGTCGGTAAGATTGTAGAGCCGGTCTTTGATGCGGCGCTGGGTGTCCTCAAGGCTCAGATAGAGCACATCGCATTGCAGTGTAGGCAGCCCCCAAATAGAGTTTCCCTGCGCCACTTGCAGCCCCAGCCACAGCATCAGCCAGCTTTTGCCGATCTTGCTGGCGCCGCTGATGACATTGACACCCTGCGAAATAAGGCCGTCTACGATGAACATCGTCTTGCTCATCGGCGTGGACAGCAAGGTCTCTGCGTCCACGGTTTTCAGTTTGTTGTTCATAGATTTTTCTCCTTTGTAGAATGTTAGAAATGGATTTTGGCGGGGGCGGATGGAAACGGTCACCCGCACCCGCTTTTCCCTCAAAAAGGCCCCGGAAATCAAGGCTTTCCCGGTGCTTAATGTTCGACGCTGCGCCGCCGTCTGGCAGAGTCCGCCTTCTGCTTGCGTCGGATGGAGCAGCCGCATTCCGGGCAGTATTTCTGCCGGTTGCTACTGGGTGCAAAGGGCTTTCCACACCGTTCGCAGGTCCGTGTACGCTGCCGGTAAATATCGGCGCAGAGTACCTTGTCGGTGGGCAGAACCGCCCGCCGAAAGTACTTACACAGCAGCGAATAGGAAATCATCTGCACGCACACGCAGCCCTCGCCGTCGTCCAGCGGCAGGCAGTTGCCGCCATCATAGTTGGCGCACAGCCGCCGGATCAGCCGGTTACAGCGTGCCCTTTGGGCGGGCGTCAGGCGCTTGATCTCATCCAACTTTCTTCACCTCCTTCTCCATCACATAGTTGATGACGCTGATTTTCGGAATTTTCAGCGTCGTGCCGATCTTCACGGCGTGGATGTACCCATTGAGGATATGACAACGGGAATCTCCATTATGGACTTGGGGTTAAACGAGTTCCGGCTCGACCTGCTCGACTATATCAAGCACCACCCTGACATAGACAAAACGCCCTTCGGCTTGCACTCGGTTGTTCCTGCAAGTGAGGATACGCCTGCCGGTGTGATTTATGTTTTGAAGAACCGTTCCAACAGCGTGAACATCGACAATCAAAACCGGCTGCACCCATTCTATATGGTGTATATCGGCAATGACAGGGAGGTCATCTGCGACCACCTTTCTCCGAAACAGATGCTTGATAAAATGCGTTTCCTCTGCAAAGGCAAGACAGAGCCGATTCCCGAAGCCTACAAGCCGTTTAACAAAGAAACCCATGACGGCAGAAATATGTCGCAGCTTTCCAAGCTGCTTGGCGATGCCATTGCTTCTATCATTGAGGTGAAGGACGAGAGCGATATTGACAGCTTCTTGGGCGGCGGTCAGGTCAGCTTCCTGTCAAATGAGATCAAAGGACTGGACGACTTTGAACTGATATGCTTCTTAGTCGTGCGATGAGGTGAGAGTATGCTCGGACTTCCCAAGTCAACTGAAATGAGCAAGCAGCTTCCGAAGAAGGCTGTCTATGCGAAGTTCCAAATGAACACGACGGCAAAGGAGAAAATCGACGCCGATATATCGAGGATCACCATTGTCAACGAGATTACACCGGCGAAAATCAACATTCCCGCCGGAGAGGAAGTCAGGAGTTTCTTTGTCCTGCTTGTGGCGCTGAAAAAGAAAGACTTTGATGAGAAAACGGTTGCCACGCTGTCAAAGCTTATTCCGCAGAACATCCTGTTTGTGCTTGAATTTGAGGGGCAAAGCAAGCTGGCGATCTATCATACCAAGCTGATGCAGACGGATTGGAAGCCCACCGAAAGCTGTACCATTGAGCTGCGGGGCTTGAATCTCGATAAAGTATGGGAAAACATCGTGGTGGACATCGGCGGCGTGAGCATCGCAGGCGGCAATACCCTTGATGAGCAGATCGCAGCCGATGAGCGCCGACAGAAGGTTGAAAAGGAACTCGCCAAGCTGGAAAAGCAGGCACGGGCTGAAAAACAGCCGAAGAAAAAGTTTGAGCTGGTGCAGCAGATTAAGGAACTAAAGAGAAAGATGGTGAGCGGAAAATGAGTTGGGCGGACATTTGGAAAATCATCCTTGCTGCGTTGGCGAGTGTTGGCGGAGTTGCCGGACTCGTAGTCTTGGCGATCAAATTTGCATCAAATATTATTGCTGAACGGTTATCTCAAAACTATGAATTGAAGCTGCAAAAAGAACTTGAGGCATTTAAATCGACCTTAACCAAAAAGGAATATGTCAGCAAGGCGCGTTTCGATGCGGAATTTAGTATTTACAGGGAACTGAGTAGGGCGTTTTTCAATATGGCAAGAGACATTAACTCGCTTGTTCCTGCTGGATATAGTGAAAGACCTGCGGATGAGGATGCTTACAAGAAATACCAGGAAGAATGCTGGCGCGCGTCCTCTCAATCACTTCAAACCGCACAAGAAACTCTTGTTCAAAATGCGCCGTTTATCTCTGAGGAACTATACAATGACTTCCTCGAATTGGTAACATTATCCCGGCTACAAATTTCGGCATATACGAAGCGGTTCAATGTTTTGTATCTTGCTCCACAAGAAGAAAAGGAGCGCTACACGGCAGAGGATTATGAAAGAGCAGGAGAAATATCCCAAAAATTTGATGCTCTAAATAAGAAGATTAGAAACTATCTTGCATCACTCGATGTCGCGGACTAAGGAGGATAAGTAAATGGATAAACTGAGAATGCAGACAGCGAACAAGGCTGATGAGAATTTCAGAAAGCTGGCGGCACTGTTCCCCAATGCCGTGACGGAGACGATTGACGAGAACGGCGAGGTCGTTCGTGCTATCGACAAGGATGTGCTGATGCAGGAAATCAACACAAAGGTCGTTGACGGAAAAGAGGAGCGCTATCAGTTCACTTGGCCGGACAAGAAGAAGTCCGTTCTTCTTGCCAATGCCCCGATCAATAAGACGCTGCGCCCTGTTCGCGAAGATGAAACAGTTCCCACTGGGGCAGATAGTGAGGGAAAACCTTATTGCAGCACTGGCAGCGTGGACTTTGATACCACCGAAAACCTCTATATTGAGGGCGACAACCTCGAAGTGCTGAAGCTGTTGCAGGAAACCTATCTCGGCAAAATCAAGATGATCTACATTGATCCTCCGTACAACACCGGAAACGACTTTGTATACAAGGATGACTTTGCTCAGAGTACGGATGAGTATCTTGCCAATAGCGGGCAATTCGACGAAGAGGGCAATAGGCTTGTTCAGAATACAGAAAGTAATGGGCGTTTCCACACGGATTGGCTAAATATGTTATTCCCCCGTCTTAGACTTGCAAAAGATTTGTTGTCCATAGATGGAGTTGTTTTTATTAGTATTGATGATAGTGAAGTCGACAATCTTAGAAAAATTTGCGATGAAGTTTTCGGACGAAACAATTTTGTTGCAGATTTGACAGTAGTAAATAACCTGAAAGGGCGCAATGACAAAAAGTATATTGCGAGAGCAAATGAACGCTTGATTATGTATGTAAAATCGCAGGAATACTCTGAACACGGTCTTGAATTGGCAGACAGCGTTCTTAAAGAATACAAAGAAAAAGACAAAAATGGCTGCTATCGCTTGTTAGAGTTAAGGAAGCGTGGCGGACCAGACACGAGGAAAGATCGCCCTAATATGTATTATCCGTTCTATGTAAACCCCGAAACAGGTAATGTTTCATTGGAGCAGGATAATGAATATCTGGCAAACACCATGATCATCAATATCACCACGAAGAAGCAGGAATACGGTGTGCTGCAAGCGGTAGGCATGACCAATAAGCAGTTGAATCTGAGCTTACAAATACAGGGCTTGATTTTTACGGTTGGCACCATCTGCGTCGCACTTGCTGCCGGTCTGCCCCTTGGCTATGCACTGTTTTCCTATGCGAAGCATAATGGGATTTTTGGAATGAACGTTTATCACGTTCCTCTTATCCCGATTCTTGTTATGATTCTTCTGGTTGGTATTCTACAAATTGTGCTTTCCCTCGTTTTAAGCAGTAATCTGAAAAAGGAAACGCTGGTTGAAAGAATAAGGTATCAGGGATAGTAGATTCTATAAAAAGCAAGCTGCCGCTCAAGATGGGCGGCAGCTTACCTTTATGCTCCTGACCGTCAGCGGGCTGCTCGTGGTGCTCATCGGGCTCAGGATGTGGGGCGTGCCGTTTCTGCGCCGGATCAGTCCCGAACTGACCAGGCCCTGCCGCTTCCGGGGCAAGGCGTTCGCCGTCGGGCTGCTGACCGGCCTGATGCCGTGCGGCGCGCTGTCGTCGATGTGGATCTTCGCCGCCTCGTCCGGGTCGTGAGCAAGTGGCGCGGTGAGCATGCTCGCCTTCGGCGCGGGCACGTGCGTCTTTATGCTGCTGTTCGGCCTGCTCGGGACGTTTCTCCCGAAGCGGTACAACAAATATCTGCTCAAGGGCAGCACGATCCTCATCGTCGCCCTCGGGCTGAGCCTGATGACCAAAGGCATCCGGCTGCTTGCCTGACGGCAAGCACAAGCGGCGCGTCCGATTTCGGACGCGCCGCTTGGTTTCTCAGATTTTCCGGGGGATCATTTTCCCGCCTCGGTCTCGCAGTACAGGCAGCGGTAGACGCGCCGCTCCCGATCCGTGAGCACGAACTCCTGCGGCAGCTCGCGCTCGGTCGAGGTGATGCAGCGCGGATTCTTGCACCGCAGCACGCCGCGGATGCGCTCGGGCAGCTTGAGCGTGCGCTTTTCCTGCAGCTCGCCGCCGCGGATGATGTTGACCGTGATGCTCGGATCGACGTAGCCGATCAGGTCCCAGTCGAGCTCCATCTCGCCGTCGATCTTGATGATGTCCTTGCGGCCGAGCTTGTCGCTGGTGACATTTTTGAGGATGGCAACGGTGCAGGCGAGCTTGTCCAGACCGAGGATCTGGTAGAGCTCCATGGCCTTGCCTGCCGTGATGTGGTCGATGACGATCCCGTTTTGAATCGAATCAATAAGCATAACGTTCCTCCTCCCGTCAGTCGATGCCCAGCAGCTTGAGCATGAGCGCCATGCGGATATAGCGGCCGTTTTTCACCTGCCTGAAATAGCAGGCGCGCGGATCGTTGTCCACGGCGGCGGCGATCTCGTTGACGCGCGGCAGCGGGTGCAGGATGCTCATGTCGGGCTTGGCGGTCTCGAGCTTATCCGGCGTGAGGATATAGCTGTCGCGCAGGCGCAGGTAGTCCTCCTCGTTGAAAAAGCGCTCGCGCTGCACGCGGGTCATATACAGCACGTCCAGCTCCGGCATCACGGCCTCGAGCGACGTGGACTGCGTGTAGGGGACGCCGGGCTTTTTGAGATACTCGTCCTTCACGTAGCGCGGGAGCTTGAGCTCCTCCGGGGAGATGAGCACGAAGCGGATGCCCGTACAGCGGCTCATGGCGGCGACGAGCGAGTGCACCGTGCGGCCGAACTTCAGGTCGCCGCACAGGCCGATCGTCAGGTCGTCCAGCCGACCCTTTTCGCGGTAGATGGTCATGAGGTCGGTCAGCGTCTGCGTGGGGTGGTTGTGTCCGCCGTCGCCCGCGTTGATGACCGGAACCTGCGCGTGCATGGACGCGACCAGCGGCGCGCCCTCCTTGGGATGGCGCATGGCGATGATGTCGCTGTAGCAGCTGACGACGCGCACGGTGTCCGCGACGGTCTCGCCCTTGGAGGCGGACGAGCTCTCTGCCGAGGCGACGCTGAGCACCTTGCCGCCGAGCGAGAGCATCGCGCTCTCGAAGCTCAGGCGCGTGCGCGTGGACGGCTCGAAAAACAGCGTGGCGAGGATCTTCCCGTCGCACTTGTGGGCATATTGCTCGGGGTGCTCCATGATCGCGCAGGCAGTGTCGATGAGCTCCATGATCTCCTGCGGGGTCAGCTGCATAATGTCGATCAGATGCTTCATATCACGCCTGACTTTCTGCCTGGATCCAGCTCTCGTCGGAGGGGTTTTCGCGGAAGGCCAGCAGCCGCGCGACGTCGGCCTCGGTGATGTAGCCCTCCTGTGCACCCGTGCTGGCGACGGTGTCCAGATCCGTGAGGCTCACGTTTCTGACCTGCGCTGCGGCGAGCCGCTCCACGCCCTTTTTCATGCCGTAGGTGAAAATGCTCACGACGCCGAGCACCTCCGCGCCGGCTTCACGCAGCGCGTCCACCGCGTCGAGCACGCTGCCGCCGGTGGAGATCAGATCCTCGACGACCACGACCTTCTGCCCCGGGACGAGCTTGCCCTCGATGCGGTTCTGGCGGCCGTGATCCTTGCTGCTCGAGCGGACATAGCCCATCGGCAGGCCGAGCAGATGCGC
>ERZ809201.710-NODE-710-length-14442-cov-6.181622_pt1 | contig 14442 bp, 12 predicted proteins | sample MGYA00520516_ERZ809201 | MGnify/ENA primary metagenome ERZ809201 (study PRJEB31570, sample SAMEA3213006) | Homo sapiens | biome: human-gut; feature: human gut; material: fecal | place: Sweden | collected 2011 ... | reverse complement strand
CAGGGCGTATGGGGCAAAACAACTTGGGTTAAATAGTCTTAATGAATCTCGGAAAAGGCAGCGGAATTTTGGTTTTATGTGTCGAAAAGTGTATCTTTGCGCAGGTTTTATGTGTCAGAAAGTGTAATGATAGCATGGTTTCATGTGTCGAAAAGTGTATCGTTCTGGCATTTTTATGTGTCTAAAAGTGTAAAGATATGAAGAGAAAGGTATATGAACAGCTTCTGGAATGGAAGAGTCAGGAGCACCACAAGCCATTGATTCTTAATGGTGTACGACAATGTGGAAAGACTTATGTCCTTAAGGAATTCGGTAGGCAGGAATTTGATAGTCTGGCTTACGTAAGTTGCGATAGGAATGTAAACCTGCAAGCTATCTATTCGGGTGATTTTGATGTCGCCAGAATCATTCAGGGCTTAAGTGCTTTGACTGGGGTAGATATTATTCCAGGCAAAACTCTTATTTTTCTGGATGAAGTGCAGGCATTCCCGCAGGCTTTAGAGGCTTTGAAATATTTCTGTGAAGATGCCCCGGAATATCATATTGTAGTAGCTGGTTCTCTGCTGGGAGTCGCTTTACATGCAGGAGTCTTGTTTCCTGTAGGCAAGGTGCAGACTTTGCGTCTCTTTCCGATGGATTTCGAGGAATTCCTCATGGCGATGGGCGAGGAGCAGTTGCTGAAGCTGATGCACAGCCATGATTATGAACTGATGAATGCTTTTCACGAAAAACTGAAGGATTTGCTGCGACAATATTATTATGTAGGTGGCATGCCCGAAGTGGTAAAGGCTTTTGCTGAAAATAAGTTGCTCAATCAGGTGCGCAGCCTGCAGAACGAGATTCTTTCCAACTATGCCAGTGATTTCTCCAAGTATGCTCCATCACAGGAAGTGCCCCGAATTGATATGGTTTGGCAATCCATTCTGGGGCAGTTGTCGAAGGAGAACAAAAAGTTTGTCTATGGTGTATTGAAGAAGGGCGGTAGGGCCAAGGAATTTGAACTTGCCATCCAGTGGCTGGTGGATGCTGGACTGGTGTATAAGATAACAAAGGTATCGAAGCCGGAGTTGCCTCTGAAGTTTTATGAAGATTTATCGGCGTTTAAGCTCTATTTATGCGATTGCGGGTTGATGGGCGCCATGGCTGATACGTCTGCCAAGGAGGTTCTTTTGGGTGATGCGGTATTTACTGAATATAAAGGAGCTTTTACGGAACAGTATGTGTTGCAGCAGTTGCTTGCATCCGGATTGCAGCATATTTATTATTACAGTTCCGATACTTCTCGTATGGAAATGGATTTTCTGATTCAGCGTGATGGTGTCTTATTGCCTATTGAGGTAAAAGGGGGTACAAGCGTCAAGGCAACCTCCCTTCATCATTATCTGCTGGAGCATCCGGATATTTCAGCCATCCGTTATTCTATGTTGCCTTATCGTCAGCAGGCTAATATCACCAACATGCCGTTATACGGGGTGTTTTTAAAATGAATTGCAATATGGACAGTTTGAACTCCGCTTCCCTTATACAATAGGCAGACTGATTCCGTTGATCTTCTGATAGATGTCGAGCGCATAGATGTCGGTCATGCCGCTGATATAATCAATTACCGCCATGATGCGCTCCTCCAGATTCTCGTTCTCTATATCATACTGGCTGCTTACCCGGCGCAAGAGCTGCTTGGAGTAGAAACGCGATGGGTTGACGGCTGCCTCTATGAAAACCTCCATCAGAGTTGCCATGATTTTATAACCCGACAGTTCTATGTCGAGCACCGGCTTGCTTTGGTAAATCTTAGAGTAGGAGATCTTCTCACATTCCTTGTATGCCTTTTTCTGGCGCTCGGAAATGTGGTCGATGAGACTGCCCTCTAAAGTTCCGGCAAGGATTTCTTCCTCGTGCGCCAGGAAGGCTGCCACACATTCGTTCTCCAGTTTGCCGATGACGCTGGCTCTCATGTAAACCACTTTCTCGTTTTCGTCAGTCATTTCTTCGTCGATGATGCGCTGGCGTATCTTCTGCTGGATATCTTCATCGAAGAAACTCAGCAGCAAGTGCTCCGTCTCGGCAAAGGAAAGAATCTTGAGCTTATGGGAGTCTTCGATGTCCATGATTTCGTAGCAGATATCGTCGGCAGCTTCTACCATATATACAAGTGGATGGCGGGCGTATTTGAGAGGCTCACCCGGTGCAGATTTGCAAAAAATGCCCAATTCATCGGCAATTTTTCTGTAAGATTCCGCTTCGGAAGCAAAGAAACCGAATTTGCCGTGGTTGCCGGCAAGACTGCTTGCAAACGGGTATTTTACGATGGAAGCAAGCATGGAATAGGTCATCACGAAGCCTCCCTGACGGCGCCCCTTGAACCGGTGGGTCAGGATTCTGAAGGCATTTGCGTTGCCTTCGAAATGCGTAATATCATCCCAAAACTCCGATGAAACCATTGATTTTATTTTCTGACCCGGTCCTTCAGAGAAGAAAGTCTGGATGGCTTTCTCGCCGGAATGACCGAAAGGCGGATTGCCCAAATCATGTGCCAGACAGGCTGCACTTACTATGGTACCTATCTCCTCAACGAGCGTATCCTTCAGTTCAGACCGCTTTTGGATGACACGTCGGGAAATGTCGTTACCTATCGACATGCCCACACTCGCCACCTCCAGACTGTGGGTGAGGCGGTTGTGAACGAAGATGCTGCCCGGCAAAGGGAAAACCTGCGTCTTGTTCTGCAGGCGGCGGAATGCCGATGAAAAGATAAGACGGTCGTAATCGCGCTTGAATTCAGAGCGATCATCATGGCGCTCGGCATGCTTATGCTCCTGTCCGAAACGCTTGTTGGATATCAGTTGTTTCCATTCCATATTATTGTATTACTTGATTCTGTAGCGCAAAAATACACTAAAGTAAGCACAAATCAAAATAAAATATGATAAATTACATGTTTTTATCCTCAAAAATTCATTTATTCCATCAAAATTGCTTATTTTTGCAGATTATTAAACTCAGACACAGATAAAAAAGAAAAAGTCATGATAAAAGTACAGATTATCAACAAGGGGCATCAGCCTCTACCTGCGTTTGCCACACCTCAGAGTGCCGGCATGGATTTGCGTGCAAACATCGATGAGGCAATCGTGCTTCATCCTATGGAGCGGCGACTGGTGCCAACCGGTCTTTATATGGCTTTGCCTGCAGGTTATGAAGCGCAGATCCGTCCTCGCAGCGGTCTGGCTTTGAAGCATGGCATTACTGTACTGAATACGCCGGGAACCATCGATGCCGATTATCGCGGTGAAATCATGGTTCTGCTCATCAATTTCTCTACAGAGGATTTCGTTATCAACGATGGCGAACGTATAGCCCAGATGGTGCTGGCCAGGCACGAACAATGCGATTTCATCGAGGTTTATGAGCTCGATGAAACCGAACGTGGAGCCGGCGGATACGGTCATACGGGTGTAAAATAACAGATTATTAAAGATAGAATAGAAAGGATTAGAATCGTGAAGATGAATCTTAGAAATATCAGTTGGGCAATGGGGCTGGTCTTGCTGGGTTCGGTAGCCATGCCGTCGCTTGCCAGTAAGAAGAAGGTGCAGCCGGTTCAGAAGCCGGCGGTTCAGGAGGATCATCTCTCTCCAAACGACCGCCAGCGCTACAACTATTTCTTCCTGGAGGGAGCGCGCCAGCAGGCTGCCGGCAATTATTCGGCAGCTTTCGACCTCTTTGAGCATGCCCGGAAGATTGACCCGAAGGCGGCTGAAACCTATTTCTATGAGTCGCTTTTCTATTCTCAGCTCAAGCAGGATTCCCTGGCACTTGCCTATATGCAGAAGGCAATAGAACTGAATCCGGAAAATCAGACCTATGCAGAGCAGTTGGGCAGATATTATATAGGTAGCCAGAAATACGATCTTGCCATCAATGCCTATGAGAATCTGTATGCCAAAAACCACGATAATACCGATGCCCTCCGCATCCTGGTTCAGCTTTATTCCCAGAATAAGGATTATAAATCAGTACTCAAAACCATTTCGCGTCTTGAGGTGGAAGAAGGTGAAAGCGAACAGTTCACCCTCTCTAAAATGAGAGTTTATGAACTGATGAACGACAAGAAGGCTGCCTATCAGGAACTGAAGTCGCTGGTAGACCAGCATCCGCTGGATATGCAGTACAAGACAATGCTGGGCAACTGGCTCGTACAGCACGACCGCCAGAAGGAAGCTTACAAGTGCTTTACCGATGTGCTGAAGGAAGAGCCTGACAATTCCTATGCCCAGATGTCGCTTTACGACTATTATAATGCCACCCATCAGGAGCAGCTTGCCGGGCAGATGCTCGATAAGATATTGATGAGTCCGAAATCGGATCTGGAGACCAAGGTGATGATGTACCGCTCTTTCATTCAGAAGAACGAGAGCGAAGGGGGCGATTCTACCAAGGTGATTGCGCTGTTTGACAAGGCGCTCAACGTGGCTCATCCGTCAGCCGAAGTGGCAGAGATGAGAGCTGCTTATATGAGTTTGAAGAAGATGCCTGCCGACTCTGTTTGCCGTGCCTTCGAAAAGGTGCTTACCATAGCTCCGGATAACGTGAATGCCAGAATGCAACTCGTACAGATGCTCTGGAACGAGAAGAAATATGACCTGGTTTCCCAGCAATGTAAGGCGGCTCAGGAGTATAATCCCGAAGAAATGGTGTTCTATTACTTCGGTGGGATGGCGTATTATCAGAAAGATAAGGAAGACGAGGCGCTCCGTGAGTTCCGTCTCGGATTGGCGCAGGTGAATGCACAGTCGCCGACTGACCTGGTTTCTGACCTCTATGCCGTAACCGGCGATATCCTTCATAAGAAAGGTGAAGAGCAGGAAGCCTTTGCGGCTTACGACTCCTGCCTGCAATGGAAAGATGACAACGTGATGGCGCTGAACAACTATGCCTACTATCTGAGCGAGAAGGGCGTTGACCTGCATAAGGCTGAGTCGATGAGCTACAAGACCATCAAAGCAGAGCCGAACAACGGTACTTATCTGGATACCTATGCCTGGATTCTCTTTATGGAAGAACGCTATGCTGATGCCAAGACCTATATAGATCAGGCACTCAAAAACCGCGATTCCACCGCAGATAACAGTACGGTTCTGGAACATGCCGGCGATATCTATTATATGAATGGTATGGCCGATGAATCCGTAGATTTCTGGAAGAAAGCCTATACCGGCGAGAACCAGACTGAGGTGTTGGCATGGAAGATTAAGAACAGACAATATATTACCGGAGAAGAACTGAAGAAGCGTAATGCGCCAAAGCAGAAACCTGCCGCTACGAAGAAGTCAGTTAGAAAAGGTAAGAAGAAATAAACGGAAAGTAGAAAAATCAAGAAAGATGAAATATATAATGAAGAAGAATAAGATGATGCTGCTTGCCGCAGCCTGCAGCATCCTGCTCCTCGGTTCTTGCGGAACCAGCAAGAATGTACAGGGCTCTGGCTCCACATCAGCCAGTCATCAGAAAGAGAATGCCACCAAGGGTTCAGACTCTCGTCAGAGTGAGACGCTCAAGAAGTTGGCTTTCGTACAGAAGGTTTCAGACAATCAGGTGTATACCAAGAATATTGTAGGCAACATGTCGTTTACTCTCCAGGCTGGTGATAAGGATATTACCGTGCCGGGCAAACTGAGCATGCGTAAGGATGAAATCATCCGCATCCAGCTCTTTATTCCTATCTTAGGTACAGAGGTGGGCCGTCTGGAGTTTACTCCCGACCATGTACTTATCATCGACCGTCTGCACAAGGAATATATCAAGGCAGATTATACCCAGGTAGACTTCCTCAAGAAGCAGGGCATCTCCTTCTATTCTCTGCAGGCTCTCTTCTGGAACCAGCTGCTCCTGCCGGGCGAAAGGACCGTGAAGGAATCAGACCTGAAGAAGTTTGATGCCAGACTGGATGTGGCAGGAGATGCTGTGCCGGTAAGTTACAGGAACGGCAATATGACCTATGCCTGGACAGCCAACCGCACTACCGGCCGTATCACAGCAGCAGATGTTGTCTATAAGAGTACGCAGAACGGCACCTCCAATCTCCACGTCGACTACGGCAACTTCAAGAGTGTAGGCGTCAAGATGTTCCCTGCCTCCCTGAATCTGTCGATGACTACTACTGCTACCAGGAAAAAGCAGGAGGCTAAGATCAATCTGGAATTGAATCAGGTGAAGACCGACAGCAAATGGAGCACTCAGACCGAGATTTCGGGCAAATACAAGCAGATTTCTCCAACTGATGTGCTCAGCAAGATATTGAGTATGTAAATACTCATCAAGAGTTTGAAATTATAGAACATGGGTTTTTAATATAAGAAATGAAGCGAATCTTATTATTCATCATGGCAATCACCTTCTCGCTCGCACCTTTTGCGCAGAACCATACTGCCCAGAAGAAGCCGGTGAGGAAGACTGCCGTAACTGCGAAAAAGAAGGCTGCTACTCCTGCCAGAAAGAAGAACAGCAGAAGGCATGTGTCCAGAAAAACATCCAAATCAGCTGCGTCAACCAGAGCAGAACGCAAGGCGGCAACCTATAGTAATGCCTCTATCCGAGGTTTGCAGGGACAGCGCGCTTCTATCCGGAAGAAGATCAGAGAACAGGAGCAGGCTTTGCAGAGAAATAAGGCGGATGTGAAGAAACGTCTTGAAGACCTGATGGCGCTGAACGGAGAAATAGACCAGCGTCAGAAGAAGATTGACGGTATCCAGAAGGATATCCATCATATTGACGGCAATATCGGCATTCTGCAGGCACAGTTGAAAACGCTTCAGCAACAGTTGCAGGACCGTAAGAACAAGTATATCCGTTCCATGCGCTATATGAGCCGTCATCATACGGTTCAGGACAAGCTGATGTTCATCTTCAGTGCCAAGAATCTGACACAGATGTATCGCCGCCTTTCCTTCATCCGCCAGTATTCTTCCTATCAGAAGGTGCAGGGCGAGGCTGTAAAGGCTAAGCAGAAGCAGGTGAACGAGAAGCACCAGCAGTTGCAGCATGTAAAGGGACATAAGAACACCTTATTATATAAGGGTAAGCAGGAGAAGACGGCATTGGAAGGTAAGCAGACCCAGCAGCAGGAAATGGTGCAGGGACTGCAGAAACAGCAGAAGACCATTCAGGCTGTGATTGCCGACCAGCGTCAGAAAGATGCGGCAATCAATGCACAGATTGACCGTCTGATTGCTCGGGAAGTTGCCAAGGCGAGAGCCCGTGCTGCTGCCGAGGCTAAGCGAAAGGCTGCTGCCGCTGCTGCCGCCAAGAAGCGTGCCGAGGAACTGGCTCGCAAGAAAGCTGCTGCCGAGGCTGCTGCCAGGGAGAATGCCCGTCGTATAGCCGAAGCCAAGGCGCGTGAGGCTGCTGCCGAAGCTGCCCGCAGAAAGGCTGCCGAAGAAGCAAGACTGGCTGCCGAGGCTGCAAGAAAGGCTCAGGAGGAGGCTGCTGCCCAGGCTGAGGCTAAGGCGAAGGCAAAAGCGCAGGCTAGGGCGCGTGCTGCTGCCGAGGCTGCCAAGCGTGCCGCCGCAGAACAGGCTGCCCGTGAGGCTGCTGCCGAACAGGCTGCAAGAAAGGCGGAGGCTGAAAGACGGGCTGCCGAGTTGAAGGCGAAGATGGATGCGGAACGCAGTACCCGTGAGATTGCCGCTGCCAGGAAGGAGGCACAGGAGGCTTCTACCTTGAGTTCGGTAGACCGCATGCTGAGCGGTGGATTCGAGGCTAACCGTGGCCGATTGCCGATGCCTATCAGCGGCAGTTACCGTGTGGTGAGTCATTTCGGTCAGTATCATGTAGAAGGTTTGAAGGGTGTAACGCTCGACAATAAGGGTATCAATATCCAGGGCAAGCCGGGTTGTGTGGCTCGCAGCATCTACGATGGTGAGGTGAGTGCCGTCTTCGGTTATGGTGGCATGTGGAACGTGCTGGTCCGTCATGGTGCCTACATCTCTGTTTACTGTAATCTGAAATCGGTCAGCGTTCATAAGGGTCAGAAGGTAAGTACCCGTCAGGCTTTGGGTAGTGTTGGCTCTGATAACATCCTCCAGTTCCAGCTTCGCAAGGAGACTGCCAAACTCAATCCGGAGGCTTGGCTGAGCAGATAATGTATGAATAGTTGCAGCCGGTAGTGTTTTTACTGCCTGGTTGCTGTAAATGATAGAAATGAAACCTCCAATCGATTGGTTCGATTGGAGGTTTTTAATTGTTTGCTAAAGAGGTGGCTACTGGCATTTTTTTTGTGATGTAACAAAAATGTTATCTTATGTATCATTTAACTTTTTTTTTAATATTGTTAAGACCTAATTCAATTTTATATTGTACTTTTGCACTAGGAATTTTGAAATGAATATAATAACTAGAAAAGAAGATTTATAAAATATGAAGCGTTCATGAAAAGATGTAAAAGATGTATAGAACTATTCTTGTACTGTTGGCTCTTTATCATTTCGCTTACTTCTTGCATTTATGATGACTATTCCGGTTGTCCGCCAACGGATGACCGTAGATTGGTGCGGATTAATGTGGATTGGCGTTTGTTTGATAAAGAGGTGCCTACAGGTATGACGGTCATGGTGTTTCCCTGGTCAGGTGGTGCTCCGCATACTGTCTTGACTAATGAGATAACTCATGCCGACTTTTCCTTGAAACCTGGAAAATATCGTGTACTGGTATTCAACCAGAGTACGACCGAGTTTGGTACACTCGACTTTCAGGGAATGGACTCTTACGAGACGGCGCGAGCTGTGGTACTGCATACTACATCGCGCTGGTACTCGCGTGGAGATGGTGAACAGATAGGGGTTGAGCCCGAGTGGCTTGCCTCTGATAAACTTGATGAATTCGAAGTTTCTGGAGACTATTCTGAGGCTACTTTAACGCCAAGGAATGTGCTTTCGCATATCCAGGTCAACGTGAAAGTTCCAGGTATAGGAAACCTGTATTCTGCGAGAGGATCCTTAACTGGTATTTCAGATGGATTTCTGCTGGGACAGGGGAAGCCGCTTCAGAGTAAGGTGACTTATCTTCTGGAGTCCTGGACGAAAACGATAGATAAGAATGACGCAACACTAGGAACGTTGAAGACATCGTTTAAATGTTTTGGCCTACCAGAAACTGCCCATCTTGATGCAGAAAACAATAAACTGTCTTTTTCAGCTTTGTTGATAGACAAAAAGACGCAGGTAGATTATCAGTTTGCGGTAGGAGATAAGTTTAAGAAAGATGAAAATTCATCGGAGTTAGGTTATTTTGCTTCTCTCCATGTTGATGTTGAGTTGCCGAAACCTTTACCTGATGTGAAGCCTTCGGAAGGAAGTTCTGGCGGTTTTGACGTCACGATCAAGGATTGGGGTAAACCTGAGGATATTGATATAGAACTGTAGTAAAAGTGATAAGAATCAGATAAAAATAGTAAAAGAGTAATAATAGATTAGTATAATTTAAAAATTAAAACAGATATGGATAAGAAATTTTTTATGGGTATTGCTGCAATGGCAGCGTTGACATTGGTAAGTTGTTCAAGCGATGACTTGAATAGTCTTTCAGACAATTCTTCTAAGAATGAGGCTATCAGTTTTGATGGCTATTGTGGAAGAAGTGCAGTTGCTGTAAATGGTTCACGTGGTAGCGAGGTGAAGATAGATCAGCTTAAGACTGGTGGTTTTGGTGTGTTTGGTAACTATAGCAAAGAAACTACAACTGCTTATGGTAATAGCTTGTTTGATAACCAGCAGGTAACTTATGATAATGATAAATCAAAGTGGACATATTCTCCTCTTAAGTTTTGGCCATCAGATGGTCATATTGATTTCTTGGCGTATGCTCCTTATGTAAAAAACACAACGTTAACTGAAGGTTCTAAGATTAATAATTTTACTGTATCAAAAACAATTGCTGACCAGACAGATTTGTTGTGGACTAATGCTACGAGTTCGATATCAGCAAATCTCACTAGTGCAAAAGAGAAAGTGAAATTTCAATTTCATCATGCTTTGTCTAGACTTGGTTATACTGTAAAGTTAACTGGAGATTATTCTTCTGGTGATGTAACTTTTACATTGAAAAAGATAACATTGGCAGGATCTTCTACTGATGCAACAAAGGGTGCTTTCTATACATCGGGAACTATAGATTTGTCTAAGCAAAATAAAAAAGGAGATCTTTGGTCAGATCAAACTGGTCGACAGTATTTTGATTGGTTCTCTGGAGAATATAAGGTAACTAGTTCAACTGCATCTCATCCTGGTAGTGACATAGAAAAGAATAAAGATTATTTGTTTGTAATTCCACAGAATTTCTCTGAAAAAATAGGAGAAACAGAAAATCCAGATAAACTTTATGTTATCGTAGAGTACGAGGTAACCTATAAGAGTGGTACACAGACATCAATTACAAATAAGGTTTATAAGCAACTTACAACGAATTTCTTGCAGGGTAAGGCATATAATCTTAACTTGACCATTGGTCTTCCAATCGAATTCGATGTTGATGTTACTGGTGATATTAATGCTGGTGTTGATGGTTGGGGAACAGATGAAAATATCAATATCGGTTCCAATGACAATCCTTGGGAGAGATAAAAATAATGAATTTAAATTATCATAAGATGAAGTTTCTTCGTTTAGCCTTTTATGTTTTGGTAGCACAGCTGGTATTATCTGGCTGTGCCGGCGAAGCTGTGGAAGAAACTTCATCTTCTTCAGCTTCTGAAATCAACTTTGATGCTTATGTAGGTCGGGATGCTTCAACCCGTTCTGATGTAACCGATATTGATTTTCTCAAAAGTGGGGAATGGAACGCCGGATTTGGTGTCTTTGCAAGATACGGCAATACTCATCTGATGGATACTGAACACGTAACCTGGAGAGGAAATCATTGGGGATATGACCATATCCGATTTTGGCCAAGTAGTGGAAAAGTGGATTTCTATGCCTTTGCGCGTTATGTTTCATTCGTAACAATGGGCAGCCTACCTCCTGGACTGGCCCAAAAAGATGATATTAGTCCAGATACTTATATACTGTTTCCTTCTAACGAAAATCCTATAGATTTGATATGGGCAAAACAAACAGGTCAACAAGCACCAACATCTCCTGGTAGTAAAGTGAAATTTCAATTTAAGCATGCTTTGGCTCGTTTGAGCTTTGATATCACAGCTCCGAAATTAGAAGAAGGTACAGTTATAAAAGTTCAAAGGGTGAGACTATATGGCGCCTCATACTATGAAGGCGTCTTTGTTATGCAGGGCTATCTGAATCTTAATACGGGAGCTTGGATTCTCGACGATAATGGTGTTAAATGGCATTATACTTGGACACCAGAAGGCAAAAATGCTGACATACCAGATAACGATAACAAAGATAGTATCGTATATAAGTTAAGTGCACCTCCTCAGTTACCCAATCTAGAAAATAAAGTAACAAATGATAAGGATTCTTATATCTTTATAATCCCTCAGACGAAGAACGAACCGTTTTATCTAGCGATAACTTATACGGTACAGCAGGGAAATTTTGAGGAAACGGTGACGGTAAAGAAAAATCTGCTAGAAGTTCTTGATAAGTCAGGAGCTCCTAATCCGTCTTTTACGTTTGAAAAAGGAAAAGCGTATGTCTTTCATTTGATACTTTCACTTGATCCTGTTGATTTCAGCGTAACGGTTGATGGCAAGAAGAGGGATGAGGTGACAGATGAAATAACGATTTAATAAGGATAATCTGGAATATGAAGCGGAATATTTATAGTAAATTATGGATGATTTTCTTTGTCTTGATGGGTGCAGCCTGTACCAATCAAGTGGAGGATGCTATTCCTGTATCTGGTCAGCCTATTGGGTTTTCTGTGCAATCAGATTGGAAGGAAATTCTTAATACTCGCTCGAATGATAAAACGCAATTTGGCCCAAATGACGAGATTCAGATTTTCGGTTTTCATAAACCTTTTCGAGATGCGGATGAGAATGTTCAGTTTATGTATCAGGAAGGCGATCCGACGACAGGTCAGAAAGTAACCTATGATAATGGGAACTGGAATTATTCACCCAAGCGTTTCTGGCCTAAAAAGGGAGTGCTAGATTTTTTTGCCAGTTATCCATACAACTCTGTTCACTATGACGTAGGAAATAAGAGGATGACTTATAACAATAATTTGACACAAGATCTGTTGTATGGCTTAGCTACCAATCGTGATTGTGCAAGTAAAGAAACCGTATCGATCTGGATGGTGCATGCCTTGGCTAAGGTGAGAATTATTTTAGACGAGTCTTTGGGTGATATCGGACAAGTTACAGTCTCGGGTTACAAAACTGGCCATTTCTCTCCAATTAACAATGGAGTCCCTGCTTGGGAAATTGATAATGTTAACACGCATATTTATGCTGACTTTCGTAAATATGAAGGTAAAGTAGACGAAGAACTGAAGAATAATAATTCTGTTACCGTATTTATCTTGCCGGATAAGATTACGGGACTCAAGATGTGGAATTCTGTTGGACAAGAGATTGATGCTTCTGAAGAAATAAAGAAGCATACGTTTTTAGCAGGAAAGGTATATAATCTCACGATATCAAAATCAAATGGAGTACGGAAGAAAAATACAAATAGCCGTTCTATAGCAATGTCTGTTCGTTGTGTTTCGGAATAGCGAAAAAATATCGACCTGTACGGTTGAAATTACCCAATACGCCCTGAACCAACGGTCACCGGCCGAAGGGAATTGAAAATCGCTGGCCGAAGGGTAAAGCAAAGGTAAAGGGCAGAGAGGGTGTGTCATAAGGACTTATGACACACCCTTTTTTCTTTATGCCCCCGGCTCGCCCAGGTATTCGAAGATGGTGGATACCTGGCGGGGAGGGAAATACTGGCTATGCTCCTGGTAGCCTAAACGCTGCAGCTCGTTCCAGAGGGGCTCACAACGCTTAATCCATCCCATGATATGACGGCGCGCTGTTGCCCCGTCGGTTGTGTCGGGAAAGTAGAGCAGACCCAGCTCGGTCTTGCTGTACATACGTTGGGGATAATTCATAAGCTTTATATTTTTTACAATCCTTCTACACCATGATCCTTAAAGAAACCTATCATCGCTGTGGTCATATAGCCACCCATGTTCATCTTCTTGTTCGAACGCCTGCAGTTGGCTATGTAATAATCCTTTCGCAGGAAGAAGTCCTCCAGGTCGCCAATCATATCTAACCTGAGATAGCCGCTCAGCTGGTCTGCCTTCTTCTCGCTCACATCATAATTGTATTGCAGCCGGAGTTTCAGTTTGCTCCGCTGTCCTCTCAGTTCGCTGCTCACTTCTGCACCCTCCGCAGTTTCGCCAGAAGTGCGACGGTCGTGCAGGGTAAAGGTGATGTGTTCGGGCAGGTGATGCTTCTCTTTTTTACCCTCCTCCAGAAAGAAAGGCTTATAGGTAAGATACTGGTCGATGATGTGGTTCTGGTAAAGGCGCTTGAGGTCTTTGCAGGCAAAAGTCAGACATTTGTTGTCCAGTGCCGACCAGGTCTTGTAGTAATCTTCCCTGCCATGCATCAGTTGCTGGATATGCGCCGTTTTGCAGATGGTGAATCCCTTTGCACCCCAGCAATTCATGATGATATATAACTTGATGCTCGATGCGCTGCGGCATTGGTTGATGGCATTGAGGTCGATACGGCTGACTCCCTTGTCGAAACTGTAGAAAAACCGTATCACGTTGTTGTCGAAGCGGAATTTTACCATCCAGATCTTGTGCCGGTCTTGGTATATCTCACTCTTAAACAGGCATGCAAATTTCCGGTATAATGTCTGTTTTTCCAGCTTAAACGGCAGCAGGATGGGCTGGGATTCTATACGCTTGATGGCATCGCGCAATTGCGGATAATGATGAGCACCATAAGGAAACTCCGACAGTTTCATGATGACATCGGTGTGGTCTGCAGCTCTCTGTTCTGCGGTGAAGCCATTAAAAGTCTGTGAAGTTACCTGATAAGGGATAACATAGCCCAAGATGGCTTTCTGGGCATGCTTGATAATCTGCAGAACGATTTTGAGTTCTAGCACAGAATAGTTCTGGTAAGACAATCCCTGTACGCCAAGGATGGCTATCAGTTGTTTCTCTTGTTGGTTTGTCTGAGGGAAGGCCTGCTGCCCGCCCGGATGCTGTTGATTAAATTGTTCCATTGTCGGTTTTCTCTTTAAATGGTTAGTGGCCTACCGATTGGGGCAAGTCTTGTTTGTTGTTTATTGAAAACCGGCATGGAATTGGAGTAAGAAGAACATCGCAAGATAAATGCACAATCACAAAGGAAAGTTTTCCACCATCGCTCTTGCTTCCAAAAACTCCTTACTACGCATCCATGCCGATAAATCATTATCAAATTTATCAGGCATAGAATGCCCTGTAAGGATTACCTTTTGATCACTCACT
>ERZ809201.706-NODE-706-length-14513-cov-3.379236_pt1 | contig 14513 bp, 7 predicted proteins | sample MGYA00520516_ERZ809201 | MGnify/ENA primary metagenome ERZ809201 (study PRJEB31570, sample SAMEA3213006) | Homo sapiens | biome: human-gut; feature: human gut; material: fecal | place: Sweden | collected 2011 ... | reverse complement strand
CACCCCGCAGGCAATCTACAAGTGGCAGCACGGCACCGCCATGCCGGCAATCGACAACCTGATCGTACTGGCAGCGGTACTGCATGTGTCGATCGATGAGATCGTGATTGTGGAGACAAGAGAGCTTGTGCTTGCGAGTGCATAAACCTGAGAACATATTTTACGCAACTTTAACACAATCTTCCCTCAATTTCATGTAGAATAAAAAGCACAGATTCCGTAGCTTTTCTACAAACCGCAGCAGCCGGCTTATGGTAGCAGAAGCACTCGGTGAGGCAGAAACAGCAGGCTGGATCGGGTTGGCTCCGTTGACTTTATATGTGCAAACTGATAAGATACTCATAAGTATGTTTTTATGGGTATCTTATTTTTGTGTTTCGAAAAGAAAAGGGGAAATTAAATAATGACAAAAAAGAAAATCATTGGCCTTTGCATCGGCGCTGTCGTTCTTGCCGTGGCTACGGCCGGTGTGAAGGAAGGCAGCTGGCTGATGAAGCATCGCCGGATGCAGAATGAGTTTACGCATGAGATGAATGCATTCACGACCAAAACAAACGCAGAGCTGATCCAGCCGACGATTGTTGCGGAGGATGATATCTACGGCTGGTTTTTCCATGAGGAAGATGACGGGCTGTACATGAATCTCTATTACCGGGTCAAAAACGAGTCCAATCAGCACGAAATTGCATCCAGTGAATTTCCTGTGAAGATCAAAAAGGAGCTTCTTGCGGATGATAAAGTGTGGAGCAGAACGACGGGGACCGCGAAAAATCAGGTTCACGCGGAATACCTGGAAGGAGAAGATGACATGACGGTTTCGTTTGACGTCTATTACCAGTGTGAGGGTTCCTGCGGGGAATATTTTGCGGATATTACCGTGACGGATAGTGAGACCGGAAAGCTCTACTACAGCAGTGAAGCAGAAAATGAAGCGGCAGAATAGGAGGAGCAATGGCCGAAAAAGAAAGCAAAAATAAATGGCATACCCCGACGGAGCGGATTATGATGCTGGGATTTGCGGCGGTAATCCTGCTGGGAACGATTCTTCTGTGCCTGCCGGTTTCTGCGGCGGACGGAAAAAGCGTTTACTGGCTCGACGCCCTGTTTACCGCAACGACATCTGTCTGCGTGACGGGCCTTGTCACCGTTCCGACGGCGACGACATGGAGTACCTTTGGAAAAATTGTGATCCTCGGGTTGATTCAGTTCGGAGGTCTTGGCATCATGGCGTGCCTGACGATGGTGTTTCTGATCCTGCGCCGGAAAATCAGTCTGCAGAGCCGGAAATTAATTCAGGATACCTATAATCTGCCGGTTTTAAAGGGCAGTGTGGGCATCGTGCGCCGGCTTCTGATTGGAACAGCAACCGTAGAGATTGCGGGGGCGGTTCTGTATAGCTTCTGGTTTGTGCCGGAGTATGGCTTCTGGAAGGGAATCGGCTACAGTATTTTTCATGCCGTTTCCGCTTTCTGTAATGCGGGAATCGATCTCGTTGGCGAAGCCTCTTTTGCTCCGTTTGTAACGAACCCGCTGATAAACTTTACGACGATGGGACTGATTCTTTTGAGCGGTCTTGGTTTTCCCGTCTGGTGGGAAGTTATGGAGCGGGTGCAGGAGCTTGTGAAGGGAAAACGGCCCCGTAAAAATTTTGTGCGAGGATTCACGCTTCATACGAAACTGGTTTTAACGACAACCATGATTCTGGTGTTCGGTGGAGCACTGCTGATTCTTGCACTGGACTGGAATCACGCGCCATCACTTGGCAGCCTGAAACCGGCGCAGAAGGTCATGGCGGCTTTTTTTCAGTCCGTGACGACAAGAACGGCAGGCTTTGAGACGATCCCGCAGGCTGATTTCTCGGACAGCTCTGCAATGGTAAGTATGGTTCTCATGTTCATCGGTGGCTCCCCGATGGGAACGGCAGGTGGTGTTAAGACGACAACGGTTGCCATTCTGGTTGTGCTGGTTGCCTCCTATATTCGCGGAGACTCAGATACGGTGGCCTGGGGGCGGAAAGTGATGGAAGAAAATATCCGTACCGCTGTCGTCATTTTCTTTTTTGTACTGACGACAGTCTTTACTGCCACCGTGCTGCTGATTTCCGTAACCGGAAGCCCGCTGCTGGATTGTACGTATGAAATTATTTCTGCGGTTGCAACGGTGGGCCTCACCCGTTCCCTGACGCCGACGCTTCCTTTTATGGGAAAGGTGATTGTTATTCTGGTTATGTTTATGGGAAGAATCGGGCCGGTGACGCTGGCTGTCGCACTGCGCCGCAGAACAGGAAGAAAAGATGTCGATATTCAGAGACCGGAGCAGCGGATTCTGATTGGATAGTTGGGAAAATAAAAAACAGGACAGATTTCAGAAAACGAGGAAAAGAAATGAGTAAACAGTATGCAGTCATTGGACTTGGAAAGTTTGGTTTTTCTGTAGCAACGACACTTGCGCAGGCAGGAAAAGAAGTGCTTGCCGTTGATAAAGACGCTGAGCCGGTACAGGAAATTGCCGATCTTGTTACCTATGCGGCGCGTGCAGACATCACGGACAGTCGTGTGTTCGCATCTCTTGGCATCAGCAATATGGATGTGGTGATCGTTGGCATTTCCGAAAATATGGAGTCGAGCATCCTCGCCACCCTGCAGGCAAAAGAGGCGGGCGTGCCGCTCGTCATCGCAAAGTGCATGAGCCAGATGCATGCCAATATTTTGAAAAAAGTCGGCGCGGACCGCGTCGTGATGGCGGAGAGTGAGACGGGCATCCGCCTCGGAAAAAGCCTGATTTCCGGCGGCTTCCAGGACTTCTTCATGCTGTCGGATTCGTTCTCCATGGTAGAGCTTCCCGTGCCGGAAGCGTGGACGGGGCATAATCTCGAGGAGCTGGATCTGCGGAAGAAATACAGTATCAACGTAATCGCCGTCAAGGACGGGGAAGACATCCGTGTCACGGTCAATCCGAAGACGCTGCTCCGCGCAGAGGAAGTGCTGATTCTGATCGGCGAAAACAAAGAACTTGCCAAATTGATGAAAAACAGGAAATGAGGGGACCATTCATGATTACAAGCAGCAGCAATGCACAGGTAAAAAACATTATTGCGCTGAACAAAAAAGCAAAAGAACGCCGGGAGCAGGACGTTTTCGTGGCGGAGGGCTGGAAAATGTTCCAGGAAGCGCCGCGGGAATGGCTGAAAAAAGTATATGTGTCTGAGAGCGGCAGCAAAATGCATGAAATGCTGTCCGACGGGACAGAATACGAAGTAGTGGACGACCGCGTGTTCCAGTCCATGTGCGACACGAAGACGCCGCAGGGTGTTTTAAGTGTGATCCGCATGCCGCATTACACCGAAGAGGAGGTGATGGACAACGGAAAGACACCGCTTCTGATGGTACTTGAGGATCTGCAGGACCCTGGAAATGTCGGAACAATCATCCGCACCGCAGAGGGCGCAGGAGTCACCGGCATCATCATGAGCCGCGGTACCGCGGATATCTTCAATCCGAAAACGATCCGCTCGACGATGGGCTCGATCTACCGTATGCCGTTTCTGATCGTCGACGATGCGGTCGGATTTGTAAAAGGCTTAAAAGCGCGGAAGATCTGTACGTACGCGGCACATCTGCACGGCGTGCATTCCTACCGCGAGGAGGATTACACAAAAGGAACGGCATTCCTGATCGGAAATGAGGGAAACGGCCTGACCGACGCAATGGCAGAGGCCGCCGAGTGCCTGATCCGTATTCCGATGGAAGGAAAAGTGGAGTCGTTAAACGCAGCGATTGCATCCGCCGTTCTCATGTATGAGGCACACGGCCAGCGCGCATAAAAGAAAGAGCGTTACCGGTTTTCTTACATTTCTCTTAACCTGCCGGAAACCTACTCGACAGAACCGGTATTTTGAGCTAAAATAGAAAGAGCAGAGTCCGGGCTGAATTTCTGTCAGTCCGGTAAAACTGTAATATTTGCCAGAAAAGCAAAAGCTGTTTTGGGAGGAAGGAAAAATGAGTGAGAAAAAAAACATCAGTAAAAAGGAGCTCCGAAGAAGAAAGCGGAAGCGTGCGCTGATGATCAAAACAGGAATTCTATGTGTTCTGCTTGTCATCTTCGGCATTGGAATCTGGGCTTTGGCCGGAGGAACAGAAAAAATCCAGCAGAAAGCACAGGAAAAAGAGGATCAGAAAACAGCAGAGGTGGACGGTTCCGTATCATCGGACAGCACGGGAAGTGCTGAAGCGCCGACAACGAAAGCACAGATTAGGGCGGAAGCCGATGCACTTGCGCAGACATACGATTACGATGGAGCCATTGAAAAGCTCCAGAGCGTAGAGGGCGCAGCGACCGACGCGGATATCATCACAAAAGTAGCAGAGTACACCAGCACGAGAGATGCCTGTGTGCGCGTCAACGTCAACGAAGTAACCCACATTTTCTATCATTCTCTTGTAGTCGATCCGCAGAAAGCTTTCTATCAGGACAACGCACAGACCGCAGGCTTCTGCCAGTGGATGACCACCGTGGATGAGTTCAACGCGATCACCCAGCAGATGTACGACAGAGGATATGTCATGGTTTCGATCAACGATCTCGTGAAAAAGACCGTAGATGATGACGGAACCGTTCATTACGAGGAAGGGGACATTTACCTGCCGGAGGGCAAGAAAGCCTTCGTTCTTTCTCTGGATGACCTTTCCTATTACCACTCTTACGACGGACGCGGCATTGCCAGCAAGATGGTAGTCGGCGACGACGGAAAACCGACCTGCGAATACATTCAGGATGACGGAACTGTTGTGACCGGTGCTTACGACTGCATCCCGCTGATGGATCAGTTTATCGAAGCGCATCCGGATGCCGTATACCACAATGCGCGCGGAACCGTAGCACTGACCGGCTACGACGGAATCCTCGGATACCGCACCGACGGTGATTACAAGACAAGAGAAGATCTGACGGATGATCAGGTAGCATGGCTTGATGCACACCCGGATTTCGACTGGGATAAAGAGTGCGAGGAGGCGAAAAAAGTAGCCGATGCGATCAAAGCAGACGGCTGGACATTCGCAAGCCATACCTGGGGCCATATCCGTGTCGGCGACAAACCGATCGAGACGATCCAGGCGGATACCGAGAAATGGCTGACGTATGTTGCACCGCTCATCGGCGGAAGCGATATCATCATCTTTGCACATGGACAGGATCTTTCCGACTGGCACGATTACACGATGGACAATGAGAAGTTTGCTTACTTAAAGAGTCAGGGCTTCAACATCTACTGCAACGTAGATTCCTCCCAGTATTTCGTTCAGGTAAGAGACAATTACCTGCGTATGGGACGAAGAAACCTGGATGGATACCGTCTGTACCAGAACCTCTACGGAGGCGGCGAGGATAGAACAAGCGATCTGTTTGATTCTGCCTCTGTTATTGATCCGCAGCGGCCGACAGATCCATCTCTTTACAATTTAGGTTAAAGAATTTTGAAAATGAAAAAGATCTCACAGAACTTTCTATTATTTATAGAAGAAAGTCTGTGGGATCTTTTTTTCAGCAGGGCGAACCGTTTACAGATATTTTTCTACGAGCGGAAACGGCAGAGGCCCGAGACGGAGCAGTTTTTCATGGAAACCGATCAATGAGAATGAGTCACCTTCCTGTTCCTGCACTTCCGAGAGGAGCTGCGAAAACGAGAGCGATCCGACACAGTATTTCAGATAGTTCGCCGGTGTCTCGAGAATATACTGATAGAAATGCGCCAGAAAGGCTGCCGCATCCGAGAGGAGCCATCCCTGGCTGTGGATTCCGAGATCCAGCAGCGAGCAGAGGGTAAGATGCACCGAGCGGTTCAGATACCAGAGACGGCAGAGCGCCTGCGTGTTTGCATCGAGATTACGTGCGGCGTAGCGGCAGGCATATGATTCAACGTAGGTTGCCCATCCTTCCACATAACCCGACGGCGCGTAGAGATGGCGGATCAGAAGCGGGTCGGAGCGCGAGAACGAGACGGTCTGGTACAGATGGCCGGGAAAGCCCTCGTGGGCAAGTGTGGAATACAGCTCGATGCCGGTCATCTCATCCGCGGGATTCAGGTAAATGGAGTTGGGTGAATTGACATCGGCGGGCGGTGTGAGATAAAAGGCGGGGCTTAAAAAATCCTTGAGAGAGTCATCCACGGTCTTTACTTCGTATGCGATACCCGAAAGAACGGGAAAATCTTCAGAAACGGCATTCTGCAGATCGGCAAGCATTTCCTCCGGCGTGGAGAACGGCAGCACGAGCGCCTGCTCGGAGAGGGAGAGCGACGGATTCTGATCGAGAATGATCTGCATTTCGGCACACTGGTCCGCAAGCTGCTGTGTTAAAAGGCGGGTCAGCTCCTCCGGTGAAGCGTCAACACCGACGCGGCTGCGGAGAAGATACGCATAGTAGGAAAGTCCGCCTTCCTGCCGGGAAAGACCGCCGGCGTTCTGTGTTCCTTTGCCGCGGAGTGAAGAAAGCGCATCGGAAAGAGAGCGGTAGGCGGGAAAAACACAGGAGGTAAGGAGTTTTTCATGCGTCTGCAGACAGAGATTCCTTTCCGCCTCAGAAAACAGTGAAGACGCCTGCAGTTTATTCTGAAAAACGGTGTGGAGCAGATGGCTTTCCGGTGTATCCGCGTCGGCGAGAAAAGCACTGCACTGGCGGATAATGCCATCGACCGCAAGGTCATTCTGAAACACGCCCTGCCGGGATTTTTCCTGCTCGAGTGCGATGAGGTCGGAGAAATAGCGCGGGAGATCCTGCAGAAGATGGAGGTAGTCGGCGATATCCTGCTGTGTGCGGAACGGGTACTCTGCGAGCAGAATGGGAAGCTGTGCCTGAATCCCGAGCGACGGACCGAGCGGTTCCGCAAGAAGGCTGGTGCTGCCCGGCATTTTCTCGCAGTCCAGCTCGTAGAGCAGAAGATCGAGCGTGATCTGATTTTCCGCGGAGAGGCGGTTTCGATGAAAGGATGTGAGCGTTGTTTCCACACTCTGCAGCAGGGCATCATACGAGGTGCGGTCAGGGATGGAAACCGTGCCGAACGAGGCAGTGCCGGGGGCAATTCCGCGGGAAGCCGGATCGGCGAGGGTATAGTGGAGCGTGATGGCAGAAGAGGTTACCTCGGAGTGGAACCGTTCCTCCACATACGCGGAAAACCGGCGGTTCTCACCAGGGGAAAAGAACGGGGAAAAATACCAGAACAGCAGGGCGAAAAGAAGTCCGCCGCACAGAAGCAGAGGGAACAGGATGCGGCGGTGCAGAGAAGCTGGTTTCATAGAATAGGCTCCGGTGCGGACAGTTATCATAAAGTATGTAAAAAATGCTGATTTTATGCGCTTTTTCCGTGGCCTTTCATTTGACTTTCCAAAACGGCTTTGCTATAATCAGTAACGAATGAAATAAGGGACTTTTCAGTGCGGAACGGATTTGAAAAAGAATCCGCGAAGGTAAAAGGGAATCAGGTGGAAATCCTGAGCGATCCGGTCACTGTAAGCAGGGAGTGTTAGCTGCAGAAATGCCATTGTGCGAAACGCATGAGAAAGCGCGGCTGCCGTGAAGATCTGCGAGTCAGGAAACCTGCTGGAAAGGTTAGTGAATCGCTTCCGATAAAAGCATATATATTCATGGAAAGATGTACGAAGTAAAATCGGACATCTGCTTTTTGTCGCCATGCGTCCGAAAAAGAGCTCCGGTGGAGAAACTCTTTTGCAGAAAAAGCAGATGTCTGTTTGTCTTTTCGCAGAAAAAATGTGTCCTCAAAAACAAGATTACTTGCAGGGAGACATCATTGACGGGGACAGGCACCGCCCAGCTGCCTGAAAAAGTCAGACGGAATCCGGAGCAGATGCGCGAAGGAGATCCGAAGAAAAGGAGAAGTTATGAAAGGAAATTCAAGCAAATTTCTGGCACTGTTGCTGTCGGCGTCCATGATCATGAGCCCGACTGCCAGCGTATTAGCAGATACGCAGGAAAAAGCAGCACAGACAGAAAGCAGCGCAGCCGCAGAGGAAGCGCCGCAGAGCGAAGAAACAGCAGAGACGGCAGAACCGGAAACAACACCGGCAGAAACCGAGAGCAGTGAAAGCACTGCAGAGACTCCGGCAGAAGAGCCGACGGAAACACCGGCCGCGCCTGCAGAGGATCAGACACCGGCAGGATCTGACGAGACCGAGACACCATCCGCAGATGAGGATGCTTCGGAAGATACTGCAGAGGACACTGCAAAAGACGGTGAAGAGACTGCCGATACCACAGAAAAAGAGCCGGAAGCAGCAGATGAGACTTCCCAGGATGCTGAAAAAGAAACACCGGCAAAAGAAGAAACCAAAGATGCTGTAAAAGAGAATACCAGTCCGGCGGCAGAACAGCCGAAAACGGAAGTAAAAGAAACAACCCAAAATGAGGCATCCAATACAGCCGAGAAGAAAGAAACAAAAGCAGCGGAAGCAGCAAAACCGGCAGATGGTGAGTATGAGACTTCTGCAGAAGCAACCGGAAGCATGTTCCGTGTGATTTCTTCCAGACTCATCGTAAAAGATGGAAAACTGAAAGCATCCATTCTGCTGAGTGGAACCGGCTATGATTACCTGTATACGGGAACAGCAGCAGAAGCTGCCGCAGCAGATGAAAAGAGCTGGATTGCTCCGACAGGAAGCGAAACCTATACGGATACGAAGACCGGTGCAGAAAAGACCGGATATCGTTTTGAAATTCCGGTGGAAGAGCTTGACAAACAGATGGATGTTGCCGTTCGCTCAGCCAAGAAAAAAACATGGGCTGATAAAACCGTTACGATCCACAGCACCGATGCAATCCCGACGGTAACACCGGAACCAACCGAGACTCCAAGCGAAAATCCAGGTGAGGATTCCTCGAATAAGCCAGCCAGTGTAGAAGCACCGGTTACCAAAGAGGACGGCAGCGTATTCAAAATGTTCGTCATCTCCGAGGCAACAATGATCAACAAGGGCGATAAACTCGTTCTTACACTGAAAACAAACAACGTATCATTTGATAAACTGTATCTTGGAAAGAACGATGACCTTGCAAAAACACCGGCTATCCAGGGAATGCAGGAAGCAAACGGCGGTTATTCCTTTACATTTGAAGTAGATGCGGACAAAGCCGGCACAACCGTTCCGATCGTTCTTGGAAAGAAAGACGGAACCTGGTACACCAAACAGCAGCTTTATCTTGCAGTTCCGGGAAGTAAAACACCGGAAGTAACTCCGATACCGGAGCCGACCGAGACTCCGGTCCCGACTGCAACCCCGACTCCGAGTGAGACTCCGGTTCCAACCGCAACTCCAACTCCGGAACCGGCGAAAGTAGAAAACGGTATCTACAGCGGAACCGCGGAGACCGGCGCAGCTATGTTCAAAGTAGTCGGCGTAGAGCTGACCGTAAAAGACGGCGACATGAAAGCACGCATCACGTTAAGTGGTGTTGCCTACGATTATCTGTACATGGGAACACCGGAAGAGGCAGCTGCCGCAGACAAGAGTGCATGGATTGCAGGCGTCGGCACCGTTGATTACACAACAGCAGACGGCGAGACGAAAACAGGAATGCAGTATGATATTCCGGTAGCAGCACTCGATCAGGCACTTGTTGTTTCTTCCCATTCTGCAAAACGGGATAAATGGTATGCAAGAACCATTACTATTGCATCTTCCAGTCTGAAAAAGACCGCAGATCTTCCGGCAGATGAGACCAATAAAGTAGCAGATGGTATTTACAGTGCAGAGGCAACAACTAATGCAGCAATGTTCAAGGTAGTCGGCGTAAAACTGACCGCGAAAAACGGAAAAATGACAGCAGTTATCACCTTAAGCGGAAGCGGCTATGATTATCTGTATATGGGAACCGGAAAAGATGCGGCAGCAGAGAGCGGCGCATGGATCGCTTCCACCGGAAAAGTGGACTACACCTTAGACGGTGAAACCAAAACCGGAATGCAGTTTGAAATCCCGGTAGAGGCACTGGATCAGGAACTTGATGTAGCAGCTCATGCAGTAAAGAGCGGCAAATGGTACGACAGAGCCATCACGATTGCATCTTCCAGCCTGAAAAAGACCGGAGACCTTCCGTCGGATGACAACAAGGGCGATGCTCCGAAACCAACCCTCGTTCCGACCAATACCCCAACCGTATCTCCATCTGAGACACCGGTTGTAAAACCGACCAGCACCCCGACTCCGGCACCGACCCAGAAACCGGCCGATACCAAACCGGAGCAGGAATCCAAATATGAGTCTGACTTAAGCGGCGGCACATCCAAAGTAGACAGTGCAACCACACTGGCAGACGGCGTTTACACACCAGACGGATTCTCCTTCTCCGGCGGATCCGGAAAGGTAACCATCTCCTGCAGCAAGATTACTGTAACGAACGGACAGGCTTATGCAACGATCGCATTCAGCAGTCCGTACTACGGATATGTAAAAGCAAACGGAAATAAATACATGGCAAATGTCAGCGGCGGAAGCAGCATCTTCACCATTCCGGTTGAGCTGAACAAGAACAATACCATCATCGGTATGACCACCAGAATGTCCGTTGCCCATGAGATTTCCTACAACATCTTCATCTCCCTGGCAGCAGCAAAGAAGGGCGGCAGCACTTCTTCCAGCACAGGATTTGTAAAAGCAGACGGAACAATCTCCACGATCAGCACCGATAACTCCAAGCTGGATACCACCGCTCCGGAGATCATGGGACTGGAATACAAAGCAGAGACAAAACTTGCTTACGCAGAGTACTTCAAGATGTATCATTACGACGAAGGCATCACCCTGCTGGAGATCGATATGACAAAAGATACCGGGCGTGATCCGGAGAAACAGACCGAGGACGACAAGAAAGCAGAAGATACCGATACCGCAGCAGCAGAGGATACCGCAGCAGCAACCGACGAGGAAGAAGCGGCAGCAGCATCCGATTCCAAAAAGACCGGCACTGAGAAAGCGAAAGATCTGACCGAAAAGACAAAAGAGCTGTACGAAGGCAATGTTGTCAAATATCTGATCGTTCCGAAAGATGTTGAGATTCCGGCAGGACTGGACAAAGATATGATCGTGATCCAGCTTCCGGTTGAGAAAGCATACGTAGCATCTGAGGATGCCCTGAAACTTCTCGACGAGCAGTTAGACGCAGCAGAGAGCATCAAAGCAGTCGGCATGGAGCAGAAAGACTGCCGGATCGAAAACATTGCAAAAGCAATGGAAGACAAAAAAATCTCCTTCGACGGAGCATTCGATGATCTGGACTACAAAGCTCTGGTAAAAGACGAAATCGACTTTGCAATTCTTCCGTCTGAGTTCCTTCCGGGAAATGCAAAAGATGAGGAAGATACTGACGCAGCCGACGAGACCGCAGATACCAAAGCTGAGGATCAGAAGGACGATAAAGACGATAAGACAACGGATGAGAAAACAGACGAAGACAAGACTCCGGAAGAACTTCTGAAAGAGGAAAATGAGCGTCTGTCCGACACCGCAGAGCGTCTGGCAACCCTGACCATTCCGATGCTGGTTGACCGTTCCGCAGACGAGAAGACCGATCTTGCGAAAGCAGAGTGGCTGAAAGTCTACGGCGTGATCTTCGGATGCGAGGATCAGGCAAACGAGCTGTTCCAGCAGATGGTAAAGGCAGAAGAGAATAAATAAGTACAATAATTTGCAGCAAAAAATGAGAAAGGGCTGCTGCCGTATGGCAGCGGCTTTTTCTTTAAGAAAGGAATATCAAATGACAGGAAAAAACGAAAGAAAGCTGAAAAAATGGGCCGCACTTTTTCTTGCAGCAGCGATGTCACTGACGGCCTGCGGCAGCACCGCATCAACGGGAAGCAGCACATCGTCCGCGTCGGGCACTTCGGCAGTTTCTGAGAGCAGCACATCCACAGCATCCGCAGCAGACGTTTCCGAAAGCCAGACGGAGAGCACATCCGTCTCGGAAAGTACGGCTGAAAGTGAAAGCACCTCCGAAGCCACTGCTGAGAGCAGCACCTCCGGGAGTGATACCGCATCCGCGGATGGTTTCGCAACGACAGACGATGTCAGCGACGCACCGGACATCACCGGAATCACTATCGAGAGCAAGATGGTCCTGAATTACGCCGAGTGCTTTAACGTATACTACTGCACAGACGGCTATAAACTGATCGATGTCAAAGACGGCGCGCAGTATCTGCTCGTCCCGGACGGAAAAGAGGCGCCGGATGACCTCGATTCCGACGTAATTGTAATCCATCAGCCGCTGGAACGCATCTACATGGCAGCAACCTCTCCGATGGCGCTGTTCGATGCCATCGACTCCCTCGATACGATTCGTCTCTCCGGTGAAACCGCAGACAACTGGTACGTACAGGATGCCGTTGACGCGATGAATGCCGGAACGATGATCTTCGCCGGAAAATACAGTGAGCCGGATTACGAACTTCTGGTCAGTGAGAACTGTGATCTGGCCATTGAATCCACGATGATCCTCCATTCCCCGAAGGTACAGGAGATGATCGAGATGCTCGATATTCCGGTCTTCATCGACCGTTCCAGCTACGAATCCCAGCCTCTTGGCAGAACCGAATGGATCAAACTCTACGGTGCCATGCTGGACAAAGAGGAGGAGGCAGCCGACTTCTTTGCAAGTCAGGCAAGTGTTGTGGAAAATCTGAAGGATTTCCAGAATACCGAAAAAACGGTCGCTTTCTTCTATATTAATACGAGCGGAGCTGCCGTTGTGCGGAACCCGGAGGACTATATTTCCAACATGATCGAGCTTGGCGGTGCGCGCAACGCCTTCCGTGATCTCCAGGACGACAGCGGAAAAACATCCGTGCCGATCACGATGGAGCAGTTCTACGATACGGCCGAAGATGCGGACTACCTGATCTACAACGCAAGCATCGATTCCACCGTCAAAACCCTGGACGACCTGCTGGCAAAGGATTCCATGTTTGCCGATTACAAAGCAGTCAAAGAGGGCAACGTCTGGACAACCGAGAAATCGATGTATCAGGCAACCGATAAAATTGCACAGTTTACCAACGACATTAACCTTCTGGTAACGGGCGGCGATCCGGATCAGATGGTATTCTTAAGAAAATTATCCTGATGGAGGAACGTATGTCAGAGAAAAAAAATATGACAGGAAAAGAGAACAGTTTCCATATGGAAAACTTCCGGCGCCGTTCGCGGTATGCCGCTGTGTTTCTGGTGCTGATTCTGGCGTTCGCTGCCATCACCGTGCTGAATATCAATTCCGGAAACGTAAATATTTCGATTCCGGAAATTTTCCGGATTCTGCTGCGGCGGACCGGAGAGGGGAAAGAGTATAATATTATCTGGAAAATCCGCCTTCCGCGTATTCTGATGGCGGCAATCCTGGGCGGTGCTCTGTCCCTGTCGGGCTTCCTTTTACAGACTTTTTTTGAAAACCCGATTGCCGGTCCGTTTGTTCTTGGAATTTCCTCGGGAGCCAAAATGGTCGTGGCGCTGACCATGATCTTTTATCTGGAGTGGGCGCGCAATATCACATCTTACACGATGATTGTTGCAGCATTCTTAGGATCCCTTCTCTCCGTCGGCTTCATTCTGCTGATGTCCCGACGGATCAAAAATATGGCAGGACTTCTCGTCGGCGGTATTATGATCGGTTACATCTGCTCGGCGGTCGCGGATTTTGTTGTCACCTTCGCGGAGGATTCCGATATCGTCAACCTCCACGGCTGGTCACAGGGAAGCTTCTCCGGCATGAGCTGGAGCAACGTAGCGATCTCTGCGGCTGTGATCGGCATCACCTTTGTCATCACGTTCCTGATGGCAAAACCGATCGGTGCATACCAGCTCGGTGAGGCGTATGCGCAGAGCATGGGTGTCAACATCAAAGTATTCCGCATCGCGCTGATTCTGCTTTCGAGTATTCTCTCCGCATGCGTCACCGCATTTGCCGGTCCGATTTCGTTTGTCGGCATTGCCGTCCCGTTCCTCGTCAAACAGAGCCTCGGCACATCGCGTCCGCTCGTCGTAATCCCGGGAACGTTCCTCGGCGGAGCCGTCTTCTGTATGATGTGCGACCTGATCGCGCGTATGGCGTTTGCACCGCTGGAGCTGTCCATCAGTACGGTCACATCGATCTTTGGTGCGCCGGTCGTCATTTTCATGATGCTGCGCCGGAAAAGGGGGTAAGAGAATATGAGTGAATATTATTTTCATCTGGACCACCTGACGGTCGGCTATGATAAGAAGCCGCTGATCAAAGATATCTGCATCGGCATCGAAAAAGGCGAGATCGTTACGCTGATCGGACCGAACGGTTCTGGTAAATCAACGATTCTGAAAAGCATCACCCGCCAGTTAAAGCTGGTCGGCGGAAATGTGGAGTTTGACGGGAAAAACCTGCATGAGCTTTCGTTCCGCGAGTTGTCCACGAAGATGGCCGTTGTGCTGACGGAGCGCATGAAGCCGGAGCTGATGACCTGCCACGATATCGTGGCAACG
>ERZ809201.705-NODE-705-length-14517-cov-3.930577_pt1 | contig 14517 bp, 15 predicted proteins | sample MGYA00520516_ERZ809201 | MGnify/ENA primary metagenome ERZ809201 (study PRJEB31570, sample SAMEA3213006) | Homo sapiens | biome: human-gut; feature: human gut; material: fecal | place: Sweden | collected 2011 ... | reverse complement strand
TCCACTATTTTATACCTGCTGCCGTTGTAGTCAAAGCTGCCCTCCGCCGCGGATACGGTCTTGCCGGCCCAGTTGCCGGTGTGCTGCTTAAGACCTGTGAGCCCATTGAAAAGCGTGCTTTTGCCCACGTTTGGATTGCCTGCCAGGGCTACGGTAAACTCTGCCATGGCTATACCTCCCTTACCAGCACGGTGCCGGCGTCCTCACGGCGCAAGGCTATCACTGCGCCCTTTATGAGATATGCCGCGGGATCGCCCAAAGGGCTTTTCATAAGGCACTCTACCTCCGTACCCTGTACCATGCCTATATCCATAAGACGGCGAGCCATGCTTTCCTCTGCTACGATGCCGCATACCGCGGCGCACTTCCCAGGAGCTATATCCGAAAGTTTCTGCGTCATACGTCCTCCAGTCAGCCCACCCGAGAGGCGGGGTTTACATATGATTAAGTTATTCCGCAGCGGCCCAGTCAGTTACACAAAAAAAGCCCCGCTAAAATGCGAGGCATACAGGCAAACATATTATTCTATTGCAATGAGCTTTGAGCTGCGCACGCCGCGCAATGACATGAGCTGCTCCATTATGCCGTCAGGAGCCATTGTCATGTTTGTCATATCCACGGAGATAACTACGTTGGCGTTGCCGTGTATGGGCAGGCTCTGGGTTATGGTCAGTATGTTTGCGCCAAGCTCGGAAAACTTGTTCAGCACCTCGCTCAATACGCCCTGCTGATGTGACAGCATGAAGGCGAATACCGCCTTTTTGCAGGCAGTCTCGTTGCTGGGGGCAAATATATAATCCTTGTATTTGTAATAGGTGCTGCGGGATATGCCCACCAGCTTCACCGCTTCGCTTACCTCCTTTACGCGGCCCTCCCGAAGCATGTCTCGGGCCTGAACTACCTTTTCGTAGTAATCCGGAAGTATGCGCCTGTCCACTATGAGATAATTGCTCTGCATGGCGGAGTCCTCCTTAAAAATCAAGGGATATGAATTTCTTCATGAGAGTATGCCCCTTCTCTATGAAAAGGCCTGTCTTTTCCGCCTCGGCCTCGCAGTATGAGGGGGCGGAGGGGGCGCGTTTCCGACGGCTGTCGTACAGCACGAAGGGCACTGGATCCGAGCTATGGGTGCGTATTTCTATTGGGGTGGGGTGATCCGGCAGCAGCATGACGGCGAAGTCCTCGCCCCGGGCCTTCAGGTTATCCATAAGATAACCCAGAATGTGCCTGTCTATGTTTTCGATGGCTTCCACCTTGCATTCTACGTCTCCCGCGTGGCCGCTTTCGTCCGGCGCTTCAACGTGAACGTATACGAGGTCGAGGCCACTATCGAGAAGTTCCAGCGCCTTTTTGCCCTTTGCGGCGAAGTCTGTGCGCTTTGCGCCTGTTGCGCCGGGCACGAAGGGCACATCCATGCCGGTGCATATGCCGAGCCCCTTGAGAAGGTCTACCGCGCAGATAACGCCGGCCTTTACGCCGTAAAGCTCCTGGAAGGGCACAAGCTCCGGCCTTGTGCCCTCACCCCAGAACCAGCATGAATTGGCGGGGTTCTTGCCCTCGGCTATCCTCCTCCTGTTTATTGGGTGATCGCGCAGAAGCTCGCTGGAGCGCACCATAAAATCGGATAAAAGCTGGCCGTACCGGCCGGCCGGCATACAGTTTCTTATGGGCTTGCCGGTTATGTCATGAGGCGGAGTAAGGTCGGGGGCAAGCTCAGCGGTGTGTATCACCAGACAGTGGCGGTAGCTTATGCCGGCGTGCAGCTCAAGCTGCTCGGTATTCATGCGCTCCGCCAGGTATTCTACCAGCGCCCTGCCTTCTTCGTTGGATATTTCTCCCGCCGAATAATCTATCATGGTCCTGTCAAGATAATCCGGTTCATCAGACAGGGTGAGTATATTGCAGCGTATGGCTATATCCGTAGGCGCGAGTTCCACCCCCATGCTGACCGCTTCCAGAGGCGAGCGGCCACGATAGTAAACTTTGGGGTCGTAGCCCATTACCGCAAGATTTGCGGTATCGGACTGAGGGGGCATTCCCTTTGGCACCATGTGTGTCATGCCGCAGGCGCCGTGGGCTGCTACATAGTCCATATAAGGCTTATAGGCCGCCTGCAGGGGGGTTCTGTTTCCGAGGGAGGGGATTGGCCTGTCCGCCATGCCGTCCCCCAGCATTACTACGTATTTCATATGAAAGATGCCTTTCGGTAAAAAGTCTGTCTACTTTATAAGCCCTTTGGAGATGAAGGACTTCATATCGGCGGGCTCAATGCAGCCTGTAAAACGCTCGGCCATGTCCCTGAGGCCTGCGAGGCGTGAGGGAATAGTAAGGCCGGATATGTCGGCCAGCCTGTCTATAAGGTCGAACTCGCTGCCGGAGGTATCCTCGCCCAGAGCCTTCAAAACGCTGCGTGAGAACTTGAAGGGGCTGGCGGTGGAGGCTATGACGGCGGGCGTGAGGTCGCCGGTGCTGCGCTTATATGCCTCGTATACTGCTATGGCGACGGCGGTATGGGGGTCGGCCAGATAGCGCCTTTCCTCGAAGGTGCGCCTTATTGTTTCGGCTGCCCCTGCGTCGTCGGCAAAGCCGCAGGCGAATTCCGCCGCTATTGCCCTATGCAGTCCCGGGCTGACTGTGTACTTTCCGTCCTTAGCCAACGCCGCCATATAGCCGCGCACCTCGGCGTCGTTCCTGCCGGAGAGCAGGTACAGGAGCCTCTCAAGGTTGGAGGATATAAGTATATCCATTGAGGGGGAGGTGGTAAGGTAAAATGGGCGGTTCTTATCGTATGTGCCGCTCTGTATAAAGTCAGTCAGCACGTTGTTTTTATTGGAAGCGCAGATGAAGCGCTTTACCGGCAGGCCGCAGAGCTTGGCTATGTAAGCCGCCAGTATGTTGCCGAAATTGCCGGTAGGTACGGCGATGTTTATCTCGTCTCCGAACTTTACGGTGCCGGCGTTTGCCATGTCGCAGTAGGCGGAGAAATAGTAAGCCACCTGAGGCACAAGCCGGCCCCAGTTTATGGAGTTGGCGGAGGAGAGACGGATTCCCATCTCTTTAAGCTCATCGGTGTAGGCCTTGTCGGTAAATATCGCCTTGACCCCGGACTGGGCATCGTCAAAATTGCCCTTTACGGCCGTGACGAGGACGTTTTTTCCCTGCTGTGTAGTCATTTGGAGACGCTGTATCTCGCTGGTGCCGCCGTATGGGTAAAATACGCATATGCCGGTGCCGTCGACGTCCGCAAAGCCCTCCAGGGCAGCCTTGCCGGTATCGCCGGAGGTGGCCACGAGTATGGCGATTTTATCGTTTATGCCCTGCTTTTTGGCCGAGGCCGTAAGAAGATAGGGCAGCAGCTGAAGGGCGAAATCCTTGAAGGCGGAGGTGGGACCGTGGAACAGCTCAAGTATGCTTTCGCCGCCAATGTCAATTACAGGCGCTGGTATCTCGCCGAAGCGTGATTTGGAATATGCCGCTGCGGTATATGCTTTGAGCTCATCGTTTGTGAAGTCGGTAAGAAAGAGGCCGATTATATACGCCGCCCGCTCCGGGTAGGTCATGCTCCGCATTTTTGATATATCGTCCAGCGATACCTTTGGAAATTCTTCCGGCAAAAACAGTCCGCCATCCGGAGATATGCCGGCGAGTATGGCCTTTGAAGCGGAGATGCTGATGCTGTTGTCCCTGGTGCAGGTGTAATTCATTGTGCTACCTTTCCTTTTAAGGCTCTCAAAGAGGGAACCGGATTGTTAAATATTATAAACTGTATATAAAATAAATACAAGTGTTTTCGAAAGAACGACAGAAAACCGGTCTGTACGCGGTTGAAAGAAATCCTTCCAGCCTGTATAATAAATAAAATTAAAGTAAACGGACGGAAGCACTATGCACGATAAGATAAACGTATGCCTGCTTAACGACTCCTTCCCACCCGTGATAGACGGCGTGGCCAACGCCGTGGTGAATTACGGAGAGATAATATCCACAAAAAATCTGGGCAAGGCTACCGTGGTGACGCCGGAATACCCGGGCGCCGTGGACGGCTACCCCTTTGACGTGGTGCGCTACCCCAGCCTCAGCACAGAGCAGCTGGTGGGCTACAGGGCGGGCGTGCCCTTTGACGCAAAGATATTCGGGAAGCTGGAAAAGGCGGGCTTTAACATAATACATACCCACTGTCCCGTAGTGTCTACCCTTATGGCGCGTACCCTCAGGGAAAAGCTTGATATACCGGTGGTATTCACCTATCACACAAAGTTCGATGTAAACATATGCGATATGGTGCGCTCAAAGCTTATACAGGAAGCCGCCCTGCACAATCTCTGAGCCAACATACAGTCCTGCGACGAGGTATGGGTGGTCAGCCGGGGAGCAGGAGAAAACCTTCGCGGCATAGGCTATGAGGGAGACTATATAGTCATGGAAAACGGCGTGGACTTCCCCAAGGGACGGGTAGCGCCGGAGGAGGCTATGGAGATACGCCGGCAATACGGCATAGGGCCGGACGAGCGGGTTTTTATGTATGTAGGCCGCATGATGTGGTACAAGGGCATACGCATAACGCTTGACGGACTGAAGAAGGCAAAGGAAGAAGGCTTTGCCTTTAAGATGATATTCGTGGGCGACGGTGCGGACAGGCCGGAGATGGAGAAGTACGCCAAAGAGCTAGGGCTCGAGAAGGAATGTATATTCCCCGGGGCAATTAGGGACAGGGAGCTTCTCAGGCGGTATTTCTGTGCGGCGGACATGTTCCTGTTCCCCTCCACATTCGATACAAACGGCATAGTTGTCCGGGAAGCTGCCGCATGTGGGCTGCCAAGCGTATTGGTAAAGGGCAGCTGCGCAGCGGAGGGCACGACGCATCTGCAAAATGCCTATCTCATAGAAGAAAACGCCGATTCAATGGCGGAGGCGGTAAAGTTTGCCTGCCGCGAGGAAGAGGCTGTAAAAAACATGGGCGATTCCGCAATGGACGAGCTGTATATCTCATGGGAAGAGAGCGTGCGGCGGGCCGTTGACCGCTACGGCGTCGTGATAGACAACTACAAAAAGGGGAACACCGAGCGCGACCGCATATGGACGGACCCCTTCTTTGCGATGATGGCGGAGGTGCAGACCCGCATGAACGCCGCCTATGAGCGCAGGGTAAGCCTTGAGCAGAGGAGCCGGGAAATATACGGCAAGGCGGAGGAGATGGGGCGCGAGGCCATGGAAAAGGGCCGGGAGATGTACGACAGGGCTTGGGAAAGGCTGGAGAGGTACCTGTAATTTATTATGATAAGGCTGCCGGAAAAGTTCATACAAAGAATGAGCCAAACGCTGAGCGGCGATCTGGAGGATTTCCTTGCGAGTTACGATAAGCCTCCCGTGCGGGGGGTTCGGGCAAATCTGCTCAAGACAAGCCCGGAGGAGCTGAAAAGCCTGCTTGCTTATAAAATTGAGCGTTCCAAAATACTGGAGGAGGGCTTTGTGCTCAATGAGTCCCCGGACGGCATGGGCAATGACCCTTACCACATAGCGGGGCTGTTCTATATTCAGGAACCTTCTGCCATGGCTCCCATCGCCGCGGCAGAGATAAACCCGGGCATGAGGGTGCTGGATCTATGCGCCGCGCCGGGCGGCAAGAGCGGCGGCATCGCAGCGCGTATGCACGGCGAAGGCCTGCTCGTGGCCAACGAGATAGTGTCAAGCAGGGCAAAGATACTGGGCTTTACGCTGGAACGGCTGGGGGTGACAAACGCCGCCGTCACCTGCGCCCATCCGGACGCGCTCTGCGAGGCACTGCCGGAGTATTTCGACAGGGTCATAGTGGACGCCCCGTGCAGCGGGGAGGGCATGTTCAGAAAGGACGAAGGGGCAATAGCCGAGTGGTCTGAGGAGCATGTAATATCCTGCGCCCAGCGGCAGCGGGCTATACTCAAAAGCGCGTATAAGGCTCTGCGCCCCGGCGGCAAGCTGATATATTCCACCTGCACCTTTTCAAGAGAGGAAAATGAGGATAATGTCGATTGGCTCGCCTCGGAGTTTCCGGATATGGAGATAGAGCTGACACAACGGCTGTACCCACATACCTGCCAGGGGGAGGGGCATTTTGTCGCACGGCTGAAAAAGGCTGGCGATGACCGTATGCCCCAGCCGGATATGAAGCTCCTGCCCTGCAGGGAGAAGGACTATTTCGGATTTATAGAGCATACCTTTGACCAGCCGCCAAAGGGCAAGGCATATATGCTAAAGGATGGACGGGTACTGCTGATCGACGGAGAGCTGCCGGCGGGATTGTCAGCGGTAAGGCTGCTCAGCGCCGGCGTGTACGCGGGAGATATGCTAAAGGGCAGGTTTGTTCCCGCCTACAGTCTCTTTATGGCAGCCCACGGCGGCAAGTATAGGAACACGATAGATCTTACAACGGACGACCCGCGGCTGGACGCCTTTCTCAGAGGCAATACCATAGGCATATCCGGAGGACTGAAGGGATATATGCCGCTCTGCGTAGGCGGCTTCCCGGTAGGCTTCGGCAAGGCGGTGGAGGGGACGCTTAAAAACCACATTCCCAAGGGGCTGCGCAGGGTATGATTTTAAGGTTTTATTAAATTAGGACAAAATGCTATTGAACCTTGGCGAATATAGATATAAAGTGTAAGGTGTGGAAAGAAAAGAATATATTGACGGAGGAACATATATGGAAAACATTAACGACAACGCTGCTCTTAATAACGACGTGGAAAAGTACCGCAATCTGGCGGCGCTGTCCTATGTGCTCATGCCCCTCGCGGCGATAATGCTCATACTGGATAAGGACTCCAACTATGTGCGCCATCATGTCAACCAGGTGATATGCCTGCTGCTGTGGTTCATGGCGAGCTCTGTTGTGATGATAATACCCTTTTTGGGCTGGATAGCCGGCATGGTAGGCATGGTAGCCGGAGTGGTATTTATGATAATGGCCATAGTGCGTACCTGCAAGCGGGAGTACTATGAGATACCCTGGATAGGCAAGGTAAGGTTCATACCCGAGGCGTAACGGCGTAATATAATTGCGGGGGCTTGACAAAGCCCCTGCTTTTTTATAAACTAAAGCTACCATCAGTTGACAAGAGCACACAAGCCCTAAAACCTTGTGTGTCCTTGTCAACTGATGGTAAATAATGGCAAAGATGAAGAGGAGTATGCGCTCATACCGCACAAGAGAGACGGCCCCGCCGGCTGAAAGGGCTGTTTGCAAGGAGAGGGCAGAAGGTCGCTTAGGAGCCCCGGGGGTGAAATAACAGTAGTTCCCGGCGGACGCGCCTCGTTACGGCGCAAAAGAGGAGCGCATTGCGCTCAATAAAGGTGGTACCGCGGGTCCGCTCGTCCTTTGGTTGCAAAGACGGGGCGGATTTTTTATTGCATATTATTTCTTAAAATACAGGAGGAAGAGACATGAGCAAAGAACTGCCCAAGACCTATGACCATTCCGACGTGGAAAGCAGGCTCTACGAAAAATGGGAAAAGAAGGGCTACTTCCATGCGGAAGCCAACCCCGAAAAGAAACCCTACTGCATAGTTATGCCGCCGCCAAACATAACCGGCAAGCTGCACATGGGCCACGCCTTGGATAATACCCTTCAGGATTCCATAATACGCTATAAGCGCATGAACGGCTACGAGACGCTCTGGCTTCCCGGCACGGATCACGCCTCCATAGCCACCGAGGTAAAGATAGTCACCGAGATGGCCAAGGAAGGCATAGACAAGCGCGACATAGGCCGCGAAGCATTCCTCAAGCGCGCATGGGAGTGGCGCCGCGAGTACGGCGGGACCATCGTAAAGCAGCTGCGTAAAATGGGCTCCTCCTGCGACTGGGAGCGTGAACGCTTCACCATGGACGAGGGCTGCAACAGGGCGGTCACCAAGGTGTTTGTAGACCTTTACAAAGAAGGCCTTATATATAGGGACGACAGAATAATCAACTGGTGCCCCGTATGCCAGACGGCGCTTTCGGACGCCGAGGTGGAGTACGAGGAGCAGGCCAGCCACCTCTGGCACGTCCGCTACGACGCGCCCGACAAGAGCTATTCCATAATCTGCGCCACCACCCGCCCAGAAACAATACCCGGCGATACCGCCATAGCCGTGAACCCCGAGGATGAGCGCTATGGGGATCTTATCGGAAAGACCGTCGTAGTCCCCATAGTAGGCCGCGAGATACCCATAGTTGCGGACGAATACGTGGAGAAGGAGTTTGGCTCCGGCGCAGTTAAGATCACTCCCTGCCACGACCCCAACGATTTCGAAGTAGGCGTGCGCCACAACCTGCCCCGCATAAGGGTATTCACCGACGACGGACACCTGAACGAGCTGGGAGCGCCTTATACCGGCATGACTACCATGGAGTGCCGCAAGGCTATCGTGACCGATATGGAAAAGAGCGGCAACCTTGTGAAGATAGAGGACTACGCCCACAACGTAGGGGTCTGCTATCGCTGCCATAATACCGTCGAGCCCCTCACCAGCCTCCAGTGGTTCGTGAGCATGAAGCCCCTTGCCAAAGAAGCTATCCGCGTAGTGGAGGAGGGCGAGGTAAAGTTCGTACCGGAAAGGTTCAACAAGACCTACTTCAACTGGATGTACAACATCAGGGATTGGTGTATTTCCCGCCAGCTCTGGTGGGGCCACAGGATACCCGCCTATTACTGCGAGAATCCCGACTGCGGCCATATAGAAGTAACTCTGGACCCGCCCGAAAAGTGCCCCATCTGCGGCGCAAAGGTCCATCAGGACGAGGACGTGCTGGATACCTGGTTCAGCTCCGGCATGTGGCCCTTCTCCACACTGGGCTGGCCGGACAAGACCCCTGAGCTTGAATACTTCTACCCCACCAGCACCCTCGTTACCGGCTACGATATAATCTTCTTTTGGGTAGCCAGAATGATAGTGTTTGGAACTAAGGTCATGGGTAAGATACCCTTTGACACGGTATATGTACACGGCATAGTCCGGGACGAGCTGGGCCGCAAGATGTCCAAATCCCTTGGCAACGGCATAGATCCCCTTGAGATAATCAAGGACTATGGCGCGGATTCCCTGCGCTTCAGCCTGGTGACCGGCAACAGCGCGGGCAACGACATGCGCTTTTCCAACAAAAAGGTGGAGGCCGCCAGAAACTTCTGTAATAAGGTCTACAACGCCTCTCGCTTTGTTCAGATGAACATTGGCGATGAAAAGATAGGCGATATAGACATGGCAAAGCTGGATATCGCCGACAAGTGGATACTCCACAGGCTCAACGCCGTTGCAGGTGAAGTCACCTCCAATATGGACAACTTCGAGCTCAACGTAGCCGCACAGAAGGTATATGATTTCATCTGGACCGAGTTCTGCGACTGGTACATAGAGATGGCAAAGCCCCGCCTTTACGGCGATGACGAGAGCGACAGGGCAAACGTGAAGGCTATACTGGTCCGGGTGCTGGGCGACTCCATGAAGCTGCTTCACCCCTTCATGCCGTTTATTACGGAGGAGCTGTATCAGAGCCTGCCAAACGCGGAGGAGACCATCATGCGCGCAAGCTGGCCCAAGTACACCAATGACTTCCAGTTTGCTGAGGAGGCAGAGGAGATGGAGGGCGTGATGGACGTTATCCGCTCCATAAGAAACCTCCGGGCGGAGATGAACGTGCCTCCCGCAAGGCGCACCGCCGTGTACATGGTACCCCCCGCCGAGAACGCCCCTGCCTTCGAGATGGCAAGAGCATATCTTATGAAGCTGGCAGGCGCGGAGAACGTGATAGTTCAGCAGGATAAGAACGGCATACCCAAGGGAGCGGTAAATGCCGTGTGCGCCATGGGCGAGGCCTTCATACCCCTGGATCAGCTTATCGACATAGATAAGGAAATAGAGAGGGTAAACAAGGAGATAAATCGAATGAAGGGCGAGGTCGCCCGCGCAGAGGGCAAGCTGGGCAACCCGGGCTTCGTTGCCAAGGCTCCCGAGAAGGTCATCAACGAGGAAAAGAACAAGCTGGATGTGGCTAAGGATATGCTCGCCAAGCTGGAGCATCGCCTCGCGGAGCTGCAAAAGTAATACATAGCTAAGGTCAGGGACGTTCATCATGTGGACGCCCTTGACTTATAATATGAAATGAGCATATAATTACAAGCCATTTGCGGTTTTTACCGAGAGAGGGGTACAAAAGCTGATGAGCGTATTGGAGATACTCATTCTGGCCATCGGCCTGTCCATGGACGCCTTTGCCGTGTCGATATGCAAGGGCCTTGCCGTGAAGGATATAAGCTTCAAAAAGGCCGCCATTGTCGGACTCTGGTTCGGCGGCTTCCAGGCGCTTATGCCAATGATAGGATACTTCCTGGGCTCCCGTTTCAGCAATGCCATACAGTCGGTAGATCACTGGGTGGCATTCATACTGCTCTCACTCATAGGCGCAAATATGATACGGGAGGCAATGTCCAAGGACGAGGACGCGGGCAGGGACAGCGGCTCGCTCTCCTTTAAGACCATGCTCATGCTTGCGGTCGCAACCAGCATAGACGCCCTTGCCGCGGGCATAACCTTCGCCTTTCTCGATGTGGACATAGCGCTGGCGGCGGGCATGATAGGCTGCACCACCTGCATCATATCCATGGCGGGGGTAAAGGCAGGCAGCGTTTTCGGGACGAAATACAAGTCAAAAGCCGAGATGACAGGAGGAGTGATGCTCATACTCCTGGGCCTCAAGATACTTCTGGAGCATACCGGCTTACTTGCTGACCTTATGGCTTAACTGTTAACTTTTTCCCCAAACGCTCCCTCTTTGTTGACAGCCTTTTTTACGGGACTTATAATCAAATCATGTACAGGAAGGAAAATTCTTCATTATGGGCCGGAATAAAAAAAGGCCCTGTTTATAGGGCGGCCAAAAGGGCTTTGCCGGCAGTGATGGCGGCAGGCTTTTTGTGCTCCTTTGGCTGCGCAAAAAAGACAGAAGCGGATACCTTCGTGATGGTGGATATAGGATATCTGGACGACGAGCAGTACGGGGATGACACTACGTTCGTCGCCATAACCGGATATGCTACGCCACAGCCCGTCGTTACTCCAGTGCCTACTCCGGAACCTACGCCTGAACCCACAAAGCGGCCCCAAAAGCGGGAGGACAAGCAGAGCAGCGGCAATAAGGAGCAGAAGGAAGGCAAAAAGGACGACAAAAAGGACGACAAGAAGGCTGAAGCTACTCCGACGCCTAAGCCTGAGAAAAAAGTAAGGACGCCCTATGCGGGCAACTATACAAAACAGTCCCTTTCGTACGAGAGCAGCTCTAAGGCTATAAGCTTCGAGACGACTACGCTGGATGGCAGCAGCACCGGCAGCAGCCTGTTCAGCAAGAACCGCATAACTATGGTGAATATCTGGACCCGTACCTGACCGAGCTGTCTGCAAGAGATGGGTGATCTCTCAGAACTGGCAAAGGAATACAAGGGAAGCGGCTTCAGGATAATCGGCCTCTCGGCGGACGCGATGCCGGAGAATCCCGACATGGTGCTCAGCTCCAAGGAGATGTTTGAAAGCGCGGGAGGCAATTTTACCAACATTATTGCCAGCCAGAGCGTGATAAAAACCATGCTCCAGGGCGTAAATACGGTGCCCACGACGAAGTTTTACGACTCCGAGGGCAGGCTCGTAACGGTGGTTCACGGCGCAAAGAGCAAACAGAAATGGATAGATATTATCGAGACGGTGATGAATGAAAAAGCGTAGTATTATATCATTGGCACTTTTAGCGGCAGGTCTGGCCTTTATCGTCATAGGTGCGGTAAGGGGCGAGGCCAATGCCGTCATGCAAAAGGCCATAATGATCTGCATGGAGTGTATCGGCCTTGGATAAGAAGAAAAACAAAAAGAAAAACCACCCCTTTATTAGGGCGCGGATATACCTTCAGGCCTGCTGGACGCTGCTGACTAACAGCTATGCCTCGGGCTATATAAACGGCACCATATATCAGGGCGGCGTCAAGAATATATGCGTTCCGGGATTGAACTGCTATTCCTGCCCAGGCGCATGGGGCGCGTGCCCTATGGGCTCGCTGCAGAACGCGTTGGCGGGCAGGTCACATGGATTCCCGTTTTACGTATTAGGCACGCTTATAACCATAGGTGCGCTGCTGGGCAGGATAGTGTGCGGCTGGCTATGTCCCTTCGGGCTGGTGCAGGATCTGCTCTTCAAGATACCGCCAAAGAAAAAAATACGACGGCTGCCCGGCGAGAAATACCTGCGCAAGACACGCTACGTCGTACTCGTGGTCATGTGCATACTGCTGCCCATGCTTGCCAAGGGCTCATACGGCGTGGGTATGCCATGGTTCTGCAAGTGGATATGTCCCTCCGGCACGCTGCTGGGAGGCATACCGCTGCTTGCTCTCAACGAGGAGCTGAGAAGCGTCATTGGCTGGCTGTTTACCTGGAAGCTTTTCATACTGGTTGTGATAATAACAGGCTCCATACTCATGTACCGCCCGTTCTGCCGCTATATTTGCCCACTGGGCGCCATATATGGCCTGATGAACCCTGTATCGCTGGTAAGAATGCGGGTGAGCAAGAGCCGCTGTGTGGGGTGCGGTGCCTGCCAGAAGGCCTGCGGATTGGATATACCCGTATACAAGGAGCCTAACTCCACCGACTGCATACGCTGCGGCAAGTGCGTTACCGTATGTCCGCACAACGCTCTGAAGCTGGATGTAAGCCTTAAGGGCAAGCGCAGGCGCGGGACGAGACAGGAGGATGCGGACGCCTGATGAGGTACGATGCTGAGCTGATACGGCTGAAGGATAAGAGATACGGAGTTCTTCGCAATGCGGAGCCATGCGAAGGCGGCAAGGTACTGGAGCTCATGCGAATCTGCGCAGGGGAGACCGAATACCTTATACACTACCCGGACGAGATAATACGGAGCGACGAAAGCGAAGCGGCCTTTATACAGATGACCAATGAGTCGGATGGCACGCTGATGCTGGTATGTGATATAGACGGTGAGCTTGTGGGCTTCTGCTCACTCAACTGTGCCGGGATGAAGAAATCCAAGGTGCGGCACAGGGCAAGCGTGGGCATAAGCGTGATAAGCAAATACTGGGGTAAGGGCCTCGGCACTATAATGATGAACGCTTTGGAAAAGCAGGCTAAGACCATGGGCATCAGCCAGATGGAGCTGGAATTTATAGAGGGCAACGACAGGGCGAAATGCCTTTACGAAAAGCTGGGTTATCGGGTGACGGGAGAGCTTCCCAACGCAATACACAGCAGGGACGGCAGGCGCCTTGGCATGTTCACTATGATAAAGGAAATATGACGCGACAAAACAAAAAGGCCGGATCGATCCGGCCTTTTTTGCGGTTATAGCTTATAATTTACCCATTTGCAGTACTCTTCCAGCCCGTCCTTGCTGCCGTCCCAGTCGGTGCATACCTCGGCGTCGGGAAAGACCACCATTTCGTGCAGTATGGTGAGGGGGCCTATTTTGCATATGCTGTAGGGCAGTATCTTGTGGTAATATACCGTCATGCCGCTGTCCGACAGGAAGGATACGTCATCGAAGGAAGTACCCATGTTGTAGTAGTGATATTTGTAGTTCTCGCAGAGTGTCTTCAGGAAGGGGCTGTCCTGTATGTGCAGGTTCTCCGTCGTTACTTCGTTGAAGTTCTCCCGAAAGTGCAGTTCAAGATTGGGCTTGTGATCGTGCTGCTTTTCCCAGCGCCGTACTACGGAATCCACCCATGAAAATGGGGCGCGCCGGTCCTGTATGACGCAGTTTATGCGGACGGGAACCTTCAGATTGCCCAGAACGTCGTCAGTGGCGGGGGCATAGAGGAAGGCAGAGTCTTTTTCGTATGTACTGAGGTGGCGGGAGACGTTTATGCCTTTTACGCAGGGATATTCCACATCGAACATGTGGGTGATGTCTTTTGCGGATTCGGAGGGGAAAAGGGTGTTTACGTAGACGATCTTGTCTTTGAGTATATCCAGCATTTTGCCGAGATAATCAAGATTGTCACAGGGCTCGCCGCCGGTTATCATTATATCCTCGATGTCGGAATCCGCTATGCGGCGGAGCACCTCGAGGGTCTTATCCAGTGATACGTTCAGCGTATCGTACATCTTGCGGGATTCGCAGAAGGGGCACTTCCTGCCGCAATTGTAGGGCACATAAACGTGGGCGGTCTTCTTGGGACGAACGGTATTTTTTATATTGTCGATGTTGTCAAGGCAATACATTGGCAGTCCTCCGAAGGAATATAAAAAACTATCAATAGGATTATATTTCAACATAATAATTATAGCATGGGCAGGGGCATTTTCAAGAAAAGTTTATCCTTTAACAAATCTACCATCAGTTGACAAGAGCACACAAGCCCGAAAGGCTTGTTTTGGGGTGTTCCTGCGTTCTCGTCGCTTGTATTACGCCCAGTAGTACTGCGCTCCTCGGCCTTGGATCACCCTCAAAACAAGCTCTTTAGGGTCTTTGAGTTTTAGAAGCCAAAAAGTATGGCA